>JAABUJ010000085.1_pt1 | contig 203104 bp, 223 predicted proteins | sample 5559131 | NCBI WGS metagenome assembly JAABUJ01 (sample SAMN10711875, study PRJNA513366) | rock metagenome | isolation source: Antarctica rocks | place: Antarctica: Victoria Land, Mt New Zealand nord | collected 2016-01-07
GCCCCCCCGCCCCCCCCCGCCCGCGCCCCCGCCCGCCCCGCCGCCCCCCCCCCCCCCGGCGGCCCCCCCCCCCCCCCCCCCGCCATTGGGCAGCAGGGTGTGCGGTTTGGGGGCGGCGCAGCGTGTGCGCTTCGGGACCAGCGCATCGACCCAGACGGACGCCCAGGTATTTCTGTCAGCCGTTCTGGGCGCTGCTTCCACATGCATGTGCATGCGTACTGGGCCACCCCACACACTCTGAACATTTGGCCTTCACAACACAGCTCAAACATCTTCCCACAACATGCCGCCCTGCCTCGCATAGCCAGAGCCGCACGCCCCACACTGCATGCACCGTCACTCACCCTGCAGCGCCCACAGGGGCTCAGCATGCGCGCCCGCTCGCGCGCATCACGGCGTGCCCCCCACACCAGCCGAGCACAGCCCATCACTTATTGCTCGCTTCGTAAAGCATGAAAAGGAGCCGGGCCGTGGCGGGCGGGGAGGGCGGCCGCGCGCACGCTGCCATGCGTTCTTGGCCTCGGCGAAGACCTCGTCCACGGGGTAGCGGTCGCCGATGCCGAACGCGGCCGGGTTCTCGCGCCACTGCCGGAACGTGGTCTCGTGCTGCGCGGCGGCCTCCTCTGCCGCGCGGGGCAGGGTGCAGGCTTAGGGCTAGGGTCTATCGCATGATGTCTTCTGAAGCACAGGGACACAGCAGCAATGCCGCTGCATGGGCAGGCGCGGCGAGGGCGCGATGCTGCACGGGCGCGGGCGCACCCTGCTTCATGCCCTGCAGCCCGCCCAGGTAGGCCTCTATCAGGATTACGGTGTGGGGTAGTAGGGCGCACCCTGCTTCATGCCCTGCAGCCAGCCCAGGTAGGCCTCCTTCAGCGAGTCGGTGCACACCAGCGGCGTGTCCCGCCCCTCCCACATGATCTCCGCAAATCGCCGCGCGCGCCGGATGGGGCTCGCATAGCAGCTGCGCCGCCCCGGGCCGCCCCGTGTCATATACGAGTGCACGACTGCGCTTGTGGCACGGCCGCGCCACAGAGGAGGGTGCTGCTGCGCCGACAGGCATCGTCTGCAGTGCCTGAGCTCCTCGCGCTCTCAACCAGCCCGCATGAGCAACCGCGCTGCGGGCGCATGCACCGTTTCCCAGGCCCAACGCTGCAAGTGCAGGTTGCAGGTCCATGAACAGCTTGGAGGCTCTGCCGGCCGGGCGCGACTCCAAAGCACCCCCGGGCTGTCAGGGGGGCCGCTGCACCTGTCGAAGTGCACGCGGCTCAGCGCGTCGCGGCAGCGCACCGCCTGCTCCTCGCCAAACGGCGTCAGCACCGACTCATCGCTGGCGCCCTGCGCTCCCGCGGCACGCCCTGCGTCAGGTACATTTCAGGCCACTGCGCTGGCCTCAGCCATAGGCAGCCAAAGGTAGCTGATACACAGTAATTCAATCATTCAGTGTGGCAGCGCGGCGGGCAGGGAGGCACTCGACAAGTCCTCCAGCGGCCTGGCCTGCCTGGGTGCACAAGGGCGGCTAGGCGCGCACGCCGAGCGCGCCAGCGGCGCGCGCCGGCCCCGGAGCGCACACGCTCTGGGACCACGCTCTGACCACGCTCTGGGACCAGGCCCCGGGGCGCGCCTGGATGCGGCGCTGCTCGTTCCAGGTCGTCAGGCCGTGGCGCACGATCATGATCTGCTTCTCCGCCACCAGCGCGCGCCCGTCGGTCAGCGACCCCGCGCCCTGCGCGCGGCGGCCCACTCAAGAGGGTGGCGAGCCTGCGCTAGGCCCGCATTGACGCCCGCGCCAGCCGCAGCGCCTTGAGAGGCAGTGCAGGGTGCGTGCGCAGGCCGGGTGCGCACCGCTGTGTCAATGTCCACGCTGCCGGTGTTGAAAGGCGAGCGCGGCGCATCCAGTATCACCTGCTTGATCCGCTCCACCAGCGCCGGGCCAGCGCCCGCGAGCCCACCCTCTGCACGGCAGCGCACGGACGCTGAGCGCGCCGGCGGGCAGCGCGGCTCCGCCGCACCGTGCAGGCCGCGGCAGTCCCTCGCGCGCGGCGGGTACGCTGCGAGCGCTGTGGCGGGCGGCGCCAGGCCGCAGCCGGGCTGCTGCTCCCTGTAGCGCGGCGGGCACGCGCCGGCGCCTGCCGAACCGCCGCATATGTGTCAGTGACTTGAAATGGTGAGTGGGCGCAAGGCTCGTCGCAATGCAGTTGCAAGCTAGGAAGTCCGCCACACTTGCCCGGACGTCTTGGCATTGCTCACAGACTGAACGACAGAGTGACCTGCCGGATCAATGTAGGCAGGCAGAATGCATACTGCAGATGCAGGGCGCACCAAAGGCAGTAAGACTATGCATGTTGACAATTGGACGTGGCTCTCACGGTGCAGCCTAGCTGATTGGCGTGGGCCTGGTTGTAGCAGGCTTGTTCTTTGTGAAGCACCATAGGTCATTGCAGGGCAAGTTTCTGTGGTTGATGCACTCTGCTTTGCCTAGTCAGAGCAAGAATAACTTTCTATGTCCGGCAGGTTCGTGAACCTGACACACATCTCTGCATCAGTATACGCTCTCACTGAGACGGCTGCGTTCCGACGATGCTTGGCCGCAGCATGCTTCTGCCCGCCAGTGGCACTTGTACTATTGGGAGGAGGCCACTCTGTCACCTTGCAGCACCGCAGCCCGCTTTGCAGCAGCGATTGAGAGCGCTTCAGCACGCACGAGCGAGCGCGCTTGGTCCCCTTCAGATGTCTCTTCAGCAGAAAGCTGCAGAGTACAATGCAAGGATGCGCGAGTGAGCCAACGCACGCACCGCCGGCCACACTGTGACTCGGCCGTGTGGTCCATGTGGTGCATGTCTGGCAAGCCACACTTTGGCACCGGCCGCTCCACTAGCCTGTGCCTGGCACGCAGGAGGATGGACAACCCCTTTGAGTACCACCCAGAGCTCGGCTTGTACTACCACGAAGTCGCGCCGGGGCTGCTGTGCGGGACGCAGCTGCGCAGCGCCGCCGACGTCGAGCGCCTGGCAGGTGCCTTCCTGTTCGTGTCGGTTACAGTAGCTTGGCTTTGGCTTTTGCAGAGCCAGTCTATGGTCTGAGCACCCACTGTGCTGCGTGAGCCTGTGCTGGCTGCATAAAAGTACAGCCAGCATATATGCGCACCTGCGTGCGCTGTCGAGCCTAGCTGAGGCACGCCTCCACGCTGCGGGCAGAGGCGCCAGTGTGGCTTGCTGCGCAGCCTCAGCGGCACTGGTAGGCATGCGGGTGCTTGGTGCTGGCAGGGGAGGAGCGAGTGGCGACGGTCATCAGCCTGCAGCAGGACTGCGACCTAGCCACTTGGGGCGTCGACTTTGCCGCGCTGGAGTGGTGCGCCGGCGAGCTGGGCGTGAGCATCGAGCGCTGCCCGGCGCGCACAGCCGCCGATCCGTTGTGCAGCAGAGCGGTTTCCCTGGGGGGCTGCAGGCGCAGCTCTGCTGCTAGCGTGCCGCTGGTGACGGCCTGTCCTGCGCAGCGCTGGGCGGGCGACAGCGCATCCCACGCATGGTCCCCCGCGCTGTGCGCTGACTGTGCGCTGTATACGCTTCATGCAGACAGTGGACTTTGACCCTCACAGCCTGCGCAAGACGCTGCCGCGAGCCGTGAAGAAGATCGCCGAGGCTCTGCGTGCAGGTGCGGCGGCTGCAACTCTGTTCGGACTGCTTTGCGTCAGGGCATGCATTGCTGCAAAGAGCAGGGCATGATAAATGTGTTTGTCTGTCCTGGCCATGTTGCTGGTGTTCATTCCTGGCTCGGCAGACATACAGGGTCACTTTGGCACCAGAATTGCCCCTGCAAAAGTCACGTGGCTGGCTGCCGAGCAGGCAGGCGCGTGTACGTGCATTGCACGGCGGGCCTGGGTCGCGCGCCGGCGGCCTGCATCGCGTACCTGTACTGGTGCTCTGACGACGCGGCGCTGCGTGATGGCGACGTCTGGAGCCTGGACAAGGTGGGTGCCAGGCCGCCGCTTGCAGGAGCCACGTATATGTGCTGCTGCAGTGTACAGGCTCAAAGGCATGCCCGAGGTGCTGAGCAGAGGGTGCGGGACCGGGACAGTGGGTGGCCCGTGGTCGCTTGGTGCAGCCGCACGCACTGCTGGACATGCGCGCTCGGCAAGCGTGTCTCTGACCGCACGCGCGAGCTGCAAGGCGAGAGCACCGCCTGCAAGGCTTCAACAAGCGCATCTGACCGCTCGCTTTCCCTAACCTCCTATCTTTTTACGAGGCCCACAAGCGCCCCTGACTGCTCGCGCGACCCGGCCGCGGCAGGCGTACGCGGAGGTGACGCGCATCCGGCCGTGCGGCCCCAAGCCCGACGCCGTGCGCGGCGCGACGTTCGACCTGCTGGACGACCGGCCGGCCGGCGCGTTCGGGGGCCTGCCCGACGGCGCCTGGGCCTTCCTCAGTGACCGCGACCGCAGCACACTGGAAGGTATGCGTCAGCTCTGGCAGCACTGACGCTTGTGGGAGTCAGAGAGGTCGCCGGCGCCGTCCTGGAGCGCTGGGCGCGCTGGACCACTCCTGAGTAGCGGCTGCGGGGCGCCGGTGCTGCACCCCGCCCGGTGTGGGCTGCTCCTACGGCGAGGGGTCCAGTGCGCCCAGCGCCCCAGGCGGTGTCGCTGCTGGCCGCCGCAGCAGTGCAGCTGGCGCTGTTTTAATAAGTATTGGGCGCCAGTGGTCCAATGCCGCCTGGCCCGTGTCCCCACCGTGCCCTTAGGGCAAGCGACGCCGTCGAATTACCCGAACTGCATAAGCATCTGCGCTGAAATCTAAGATTATTTCATTGGAGCGCTGCTCTGGCTCCACCGTCACTATTTTCTCGCGCTTGCGGTTTGTGCTGCTGTGACAGTCCGGCACCGCCGGTGCCATACATACTACTTGCCCACAGGCCCTCCATTCTCTGTAGAAGTACAGGTTGTGCGCTAAGTCATGGTTTATTACTGGTCTCGCGTTCAGGATGAATGAGCTGTCTCATGTGACGGCAGTCCTATTGAGCTGACCCACTTTTCCTAGTGTCCGCATGTGGACTTGTTTGCTCTCAGTAGGCTGTGTGGCTCAAGTCACCCCAGAATGTGTGTACGTCGACTGCTCTGTGAGAGAGGTAGGTGTGCTTGTTGACTAATGCAATGCAATTGAACTATAGAGTGTTCATAAGTGTATATCGGCAGTGGGTTCTTGTCAACGATGTTGTTCGTACCAAGCAGGCACCGCCCTGCACAACATGCTAACATCTGTCCTAATGCAGTCGCAAGGCATACAAGCAAGCCAGAAGCCAGACCATGGTACCGCATGAGCGCACAGAGACCCTGAGAGCCGCACACAAACCGCACTAATGCACACTGCCCCGCACCCTGCCACACTTCCCAGAGTGTGCGACTGCTATACCCTATACCCTATATACCCTAGCACCCTGCCACCCTTCCCAGCATGTGCGACTGCGGTCCACAGTATGCGCAGGGCATGGCCGCACAAGATGGGTTGCCAATACCAGGGTCGCGCAGTCACACTCAGGCGCGTGCAGCAGGAGCCTGAGGATGGCCACCGCGTGCAGGCCCGTCAACTCGCTTGCTCAAAAACCCTAGGTACCCAATACACCCTACGCTACCCCCACCCCACACGCCTGCAGCGCCGCCCTCACAGCTTCGGGCCCTTGAGCGCCGAGTCCTTCAGCGCGAGCTTCGCGATCGTGCCCAGGTGCACCTCGTCGGGCCCGTCGGCGATGCGCAGCGTGCGCGCGCCGGCCCACAGGCGCGCCAGCGGCGTGTCGCCGGACACGCCCGCGCCGCCGTGCGCCTGCACCGCCGCATCCAGCGCCGCCAGCGCGGCCGCCGGCGCCAGCACCTTGGCCGCCGCGATCTTGCCGCGCGCCTGCGCGCGGCCCCGCGGGCGCGCTCAAGAGCCATGTGTCCTGTATGGCGCCGCCTCCTGGCGCTTCACTGATTGGCACTCCTCTGATCGCTGATCACGACCTTGCTCATGCTCATCCACTGTGGCCGCGCAGCGGCTGCGTAACCGTAACCACTACGTGGCGCAGTCGGCTGCACACACGAGCACGCCGTCCTCTCATAGCACATAAACTCAAGATACACCACCAAACAGCTAGTCTGTGCCCCACCGTGCGGGTGCGTGCTCGGCGCTCTCACATGCTGCGGCATCCAGCAGACTACGCACGAGCGCTGGCACGCCTCGGGGCCACCCAGCGCTGGCCGCGCCCGCCGGAGCGGCCGGCCTGCCCGGGCCCGGCCGCCGGCCGGCGCGCCTGCTTGGCGCCGTGCAGGTCGAGCGCGTGCGCCGCGTCCAGCACGACGAGCCGCGCGGCGTCCAGGCGGATGCGCGCGCCCGCGTAGGCCGCCTGGAACGCCGGGTTGGCCGCCAGCGGGCCGCCGAACGCGCGGCGCTCCCGGCCGCGCCGGGCCATGAGCTCAAGGCCGCGCTCGCCCATGCCTGCAAGCGCGGCGCGCGGGGCTGAGTTAGGTTAGGTAGGGCGAGTTTTCGCCCCAGAGATGAGCACGCTTACGTCGGCGCTGTGGCCCATCACATCATGCTCTGTGCTCGCTACGCACATGCGGGGCTGGGGCATCATCGGTTTGCGGCTCGTGATGACCCACCGCGGCGTCTTGCATCGCCAGCCATTGCAATTTCTGGCAACAGGGAGAGGGTATGGCAACGGAGGCGCGCCTACAGGGCGCATGCCAGCCTGGGACCTGTGCAGCTCACCAACTCTGTGCTCACCAGCTAGACGTCCTATTCGAGGCGTGTGGTGTGGCGCCAGCCCTGAGCGCCCGCGCGCTCGCTGGCAGGCAGGGCGCACCGATGGCGCGCATGCAGTGGTGCAGCCGCCCCGGGCCCAGCCGGCCCTGCGCGATCTCGAAGCCGCGGCCCTCGCCCAGCAGCATGTTGGCGGCGGGCACGCGCACGTCCTGCCGGCCGCGCGCGCACCCCCGTCAGGTCAAAAAATGCGCAGAGCGATGCAGAGGATCAAATGATGGGGTAGAGTAGGGTATGGTAGGGTAGGATGTGGTCGGGTTCAACCTAGGCCTATCACACGTTCAGATTTGCGCCGTACAGACACAGAACGCGCAGGATGACTCACAGGCGGGCGGGCGCGCCTGGAACAGCATCTCGGCGTGCCCGTGCGGCGCGTCGTCGTAGCCAAACACGGTGAGCGGGCGCACGATGCGCGCGCCGGGCGACGGCAGCGGCACCAGCACCATGGACTGCTGGCGGTGTGGGGCGCCGGCCGGGTCGGTCTTGCCCATGAAGATGGCCAGGCGGCAGCGCGGGTCCAGCGCGCCGCTCGCCCACCACTTGTGCCCATTGAGCACATACTCGCCGCCATCCCTGCGCGGCGGCCCGCCGGTCACGTCCGAGGAATATGGTAGGGGTGAGGCGTAGGTCCTATGGCTGCTGGTCAGCCTGGGAATGGCGGCCGGCTGGTCAGCCTGGACGCGCGGAGGCTGAGCAGCGCCTATGGCTCCCTTGCTCGATCCCGCAACGAGCGCTGCGGGCTGCGCACAGACTCTTTCACAGCTGCATGTCAGAGCGCGCCTGCTTATTGCACAGCCACATGTCTGCTTGCGGCTCCCCGTGCATCGGATGCGCGGGTGACGGCGCTGCTATTACACGCCTCGACATTGGCTCACCCTTTCTCGGCCCCCATGTGTCATATAAAGCATTGGCCTCCCAACCTGCCCGCTGCAGAGGCGCACCTTTCGCTCGCGGTGCAATCACATCAGGCAGCAACGCAGCGCGACCCAGGATACGCGCGCTTCGCATCTTACACTTGCCCATTGGCTAGGGTGGGGGCAGGGGCGCGCCGGACGATGGACGCCTGGATGTTGGTCGCGTCGGCGGACGCGACGGCGGGCTCGGTCATGGTGAAGCAGGAGCGCATGCGGCCCTCCAGCAGCGGCAGCAGCCAGCGCGCCTGCTGCTCCGGCGTGCCGTACCGTGCCAGGACCTGCCGCGGGCGCCGCGCTCTGCCTTTCTAGGGTAGGCTTTGAGCCTCTCCCTGCTGCACGATGGCTCTCCCTGCTGCAGGACGGTGATACAATGCAACATACGTTGACCACACAGACATTTTGTTCTTACCACTTCAGTTGCAATTCTTTGCATCCGTTATGCACCCTCTGGGACCCAGGGACCGGGCAGGCGAGCTGCAGAGGCCTGTTAGAAATATCGGGCCTGTGCTGGCAACCATCACGGCGCTGTCCCCCTGCAAATGCCATGACCACGACGACACGCTGCTGCGCGCATGTCGCGCAAGCGCGCGCGGCGCGGCGCGCCTCCATGTTGCCGGTGTCGGGTGCGGAGCAGTTGAAGATCTCCGACGCAAACACCACGCGGCCCATGACCTGGCTCAGGTATGCGTACTCCTGCGCGCGGCGGGCGCGAGCGGTGTGTGCTCGGGTAGGTAGGTAGATAGGGTAGGGTACCCTGGGCTGCCGCACGCCTCCCTGGTCGGCCCCATCGCGACGCGTCCCTGCGGCCTCCCGCGCATGCCTAGGGGAGTCAGGCACCGGAGCTTGCCCACGCCGCGCGCCCCGCACCCAGCATGCTGACGCCCACGCACTCGCATGGCATGGCCGCTGACTCAGGCCCGCTGCCTCTGGCTCGCTGCCTCTGGCCCGCGGAGCCCTCACGGAAGCCCCACGCGCGTGAGCACGCAGCAGCGCACCAGGTTGCTGAGCCCCGCGCCCAGCAGCCCCGACCGGTCGCCCGCGGCCGCCAGCGCGCCGGGCGCCACGCACGCGGCCAGCGACGGCGACACCCACAGGTTCCACAGGCCCTCCGCGCGCGCGCGGCCCTTCAGCTGCTCCATCAGCGGGTGCACCGTCCAGCGGCGCTCCGAGTCTGCGAGCTCCTGCCGGCGCGCCGCGCGCGCCTGGTCAGCGCGTGGCACGCTCGCGACAGGCCCGTGCGTGCGGATGTCGCCGGCCGCAGCGAGCACACGCTTGCCCCATTGCATGGGTGCCATGAAGCATTGCAGCACGTCTGCACGGGCTCGCTCGTCGGTGCGCGTTAGGCGAGCGACGCAGGCGCTGCGCCGCAGCTCGGGGCGCGGGCGGAAGCGCCGCGCATTGCAGACGCTGACAAGGGATGCGGGGGCTGCCCAGCTCAGCGCGCGCGTCAAGGCAGCGGGGCCGCACCTCCAGGATAGGCTCCGCCTTGTACACGTGCGCGTCCATGAATGCGAGCAGGCGGCTGCGCAGCGCGCGCACGCGCGCCGGCGGCTCAAAGCCCGGCGCGGCGGGCGCGCCGGCGCCTGCGCCGCCCGCCGCCGCGCTGCTGTGAGCGCGCGATGACCGCCACGGCGCGTGCAGCGCGACTGCTCGGGGGCGTGCCAGCTGAGCGTGACACGCCAGTGTCCCGCCGCGGGCTCCCGTGAGCGCTCAGAGTGGGGTAAGGTAGGGGTCATAGCAAGCGGGCGGGCGGGGCGCACACCGCCGGCGCCACGTTCCGCGGACCGCCCGGGCGCGGAGGCGGCGCGCTGCGCGGCCTGCTCGCCCCGCGCCCCGTCCCGGTCCGCCTGGAGGCCGGCGGACGGGTCCGACTCCGCCGCGATCTGCAGCGCGCGCCCCGCGAGGCCGCGCACCACGGCCTCCGCGCCCACCTGGCAGCAAAATAGATTTACGTCGGCCGCCGCGCCCACCTGGCAGCGGCTTACATTGCTAAGTGCATGATGCCCTCGAAATGCATGCCTGCACTCTGCGCGTATTTACCTCGCATCACAGCTCGGGCACACTCCCCGCCGTGCCATGCCCTCGAAATGCATGCCTGCACTTTGCGACATTTCCTTCGCATCACAGCTCGGGCACACTCCCCGCCGTGCTTAAGGGCATGGCACGCGTTCCAGTCGTATCCTAACCCTATGCTCAGGGCAAGCAAGCACTTCCAGCATGGGAGCGCCGCCCCTGGGCGCGGCGCGCAGCCGCCGCGGGCGGCCGCGGGCCGCGCACCGCGCCAGCCTGGGCCGAGGAGGCGTTGCCCTGCCGCGCGCGTGCGCCGACACCCGCCAGGATCGCGGCCGCGCGGAACAGCGACAGCGCCAGGAAGAAGCCCCACTCCGCGGCGGGCGGCCGCGGGACGCCGCGCGCGTCGCAGTACGCGGCCAGGTACTCGCGCTCGCTGGGCACGCCTGCGCTGGCATAGGGTTAGGGTAGGGCAGGGCAGGGCTGTGAGGAGGCTCTGCGCTGTGAGGAGGCCCTGCGCTGCGAGGAGGCTTGCGCGCTTGCGGCGTGCTACGCTCCCTTTCAGCACCGGTCCTGAAATCTATCAATGTACAGGCCTTCGCACAGTCCCCCGGTGCCTCACTTTAGTGCTGTACGCAGAGCACACACATGCTCAGCGGCCGCTCTCATGTTGGCAGCCTGCAGCGCACTGGGGCGCATGTCACCACAGCACCGTGGCGCCCGCCGCCAGCAGAGCCGCCAGAGGGACAGCGCTGCCTCCCGAACGCCCTGGAGTCCGCGGACACCTGGCCGGGGGGGCTGTGGGAACAGCAGCGCCACGCGCCTGGCGGCAGCGGGTCAGGCAGCGACGGCAGCCCAGGCGTGCCGCGCGGCAGGTGGTAGGGCATGGCGCTGTACGCCAGGTCCGCCAGCGGGTGGCCCAGCGTGGCCAGCTCCCAGTCTAGCACCGCCGCCACCCGCCCGTCCTCCCCAAACACCAGGTTGTCCAGCCTGCGCGCGTGGGCATAGGGTATAAGGTAGGGTAGGGCAGCGCGGGCATCTCAGCCTGCGGCCAGGGGCAGCACGGCCGAGAAGAGCACACAGCCCGCCCGGCCATCCTGCATGCAGCCCGCCCATCCAGCCTTCGCAGAGGCAAGCGTGCCCGCTGACGCGCCGCGCTGCGCGACCGGGCACCTGTGCGCAGGCCAGGACACCGGGGCGATGCCCGCGCACCGTCCCGGCCGAGCGGCGGCGGCGGCAGCAGGGCGCGCACCTGAAATCGCCGTGCGAGATGCGCGTGGCGCCCGCGTCGTCGTCCGCGCGCGGCACGCTGCGCTCCAGCCAGCCGATGAGCCGCTCCATCTCCGGCAGCGGCGGGCCGGCCAGCTGCGCGCGGTACTGCTGCGCCCAGCGCCAGACCTGCGCCGCGCGCCGCGGCCGCGCTGGGGCTCCGCCCGACCGCCCGCCTGTGAAGGCGCGGGCAGCACTGTCCTGGTGCCAGAGCTGCGCGGGTGTTACGGGCGAAAGCCGCCTGGCCGGCAGAAGGTCTGCAAGCTGTAAGGACAGCAGGTACTGTCACTTCATGAGCCGTGTCGCGCCTGCACAGGGGCCGCGCCCACTATCCGGGTTGCAGGTTACCTGCAACCTCCGGTGGCCGAGAAGCTGCTGGGTGTGAATGGGGCGGCAGAGTGTGGTGACAGCTGCACAGTCTCTGCGATGCATGCAGCAGGAGCCGCGCCTGCCGCCGGCAGTAGCCCCGCTCGCGCCCAAAGCGCTGCAGGCCCACCGCCGCAGGGTCCACGCTGTGCAGCGCAGCGAGCGTGGCCGCCATCGCAGCATAGGCGGCCGCGCGCTCCCGCTCGCCGAGCTCTGGGCACGCAGCGTCGGTGTATATGCGCCCCTGCGCGGCGGAGCAGACGCGTCTGCACTGCGCTGCTGTGAAACAGAGAGAATTGAGCTTTTCCCAACAGGCGTATTGGAAGCGCTGAGCTCCATAGACCCCTGCAAGCACTGCACCGAGAGTGGCACTGCGCTGACAAGCGGGCTGCGGGGCGCGTCAGCACGGACGCACTGCAATCGACATCTCCTGTCGCCGCCTGTGCACAAGGGCAGTTTTGCCAGGCGTTCGTGATTGCTGTCCTAATTATCAAGCAAACGCCGCTGCTGCAAACCCCCACGAGACTTGAATGTGCGCAATAGCCTCTGTACACAGCGGGCTCCTCGCATACAAATGCTTACAGTGTACAAGGAGGTGCCATGTATGCACTCTTCAAGCACGGCGAGCTGCTGGTCGCGGCGGGCGCCAGCGCAGGCTCGCTGCTTTACAGAAACCGCCACGCCTGCTTTTGCTCTCCCACTACCCGTGCGCGCCAACGCCACATGGCGCACCTTGACATGCTCCATTACGTAGAACGGCGTGCCGAGGACCGCGGGGTCGGTGCAGAGGCAGAACACGCGCGGTACCGGCACGTCTGTGCGCGCGAGCGCCGCCAGCACGGCGTGCTCCCGCTCGACGGCGTGCGCCGAGGACAGCACCTTGCCAGGCGGCTTCTTGCGGAGCACGTACAGCCGCGCGCCGCCGCCGCCGCGCGGCGCGGCGCGCAGCAGGTATGTGGGATTGCTCTGCCCGTGCTGGAACTGCCGCACGTCCAGCGCTGCGTCGCTCGGGTAGCCCGGGACAGCGTCGCAAAGGTACGCTTGCAGGCGGTCCTGGCCCAGCGGCACAGCACAATAAAGAGTGCGGTGATGTGGTGTATGTACAATCAGCAAAGGGTGAGGCAGCGGCAAGAGCTTGTCATGCAGCAATACTGTGAGCAGCCTGTGTAGAGCCAACGAGAGGGCGCACCGCATCCAGCCGAAGCACGTCAGACGGATGCCCGACTGCGTCGCTTGTGTCAATCATACTGCAGCAAGCTGGTATCTCACGAGATGCTTGTTTAACAGCTGCTTTATCGCAGAGGGATGAGCCAGAAAAACACTCAGTGGTGTGCTGTGCTGACTCCGTTGCCAGAGGAGTGGGGTCTCGTGATGCGCCAGGGTCAGCCAGGCGCTGGCTGAAAAGCGCGGCAACTGACCGGCAACTGACCCACAGACCTTAATGCCGCTGTAGGACCAACTCTGTGAGCTTTTGGATCCAGCGCGTGCGGTCTCTGCTAGTTACCCAGGTCGTCTCCCACTGCGACTGTGCACTCGGAGATTGCATCACAGGCCAGCCCTCCACCGGTGGTTGAGGGATCCACCTCGCGCGCCCGTTCTCCCTGTGGCGCACGGGCACTCACCTGTTCACTTGTATGACGTGACGGGCAGCCCGGCCGCGCTGCGACTATGGGCAGCGGCAGCCCCGGGCTGCCGCTGGCGTCCGGTGCCGCGGCGCTGCCACCCCGGCTGCCGTGGTGGCAGCGCCGCGGCGGTGCGGCGCGCTGCAGCCGCTCCGGCGCGGCCTGCCTGCTGCTGGCGCTCGCGCTGACGGGCCTGGCGCTGAACGCGACGCTGCCGCTGTGGCTGGGCGCGGGCGGCGTGGAGGCGCTTGCGCGGCAGCTCGTCGAACTGGAGGCCCGCGGCAGCCCGACCGAGCTGCGCGCGGCGTTCGGCGCGGCGCTGCACGCCGCGGGCGCCGCGCCGAGCGCGGGCGGCGCCGCATTCAGCACGCCTGCAGCCAGGTGCGTGCTCGCAGCAGCAGGCGGTGCAGGCGCGTGCGCGGGATGTACGCACGCGTTGATGTGTGCCAGTTGGCGAGCTGAGCCCACCCGGCCGCCTGCCCCCGCCACGGCGGGCGCCGGCGCGGCAGCTGTTGCTGCGGCCAGTGCGCCAGGCCGATCGTGCGTGCGATGCGCTGCCGGGTCCAGCCCTCCCTTCGGCCCGCCAAGGGGCACCCAGCGCGTTACTGCTCTCTGGCACCGTGCTTGCTGCGTGCACGCCGTGCAGTGCTTGCTCAAAGACAGAGCGCAGCACCGCGGGTATGCGTAGCCCCGCGCCAAGCGCGTGCGCTGTGCTTGGCTTTGAAGGAAGAGCACACCCGCGCTGCCGCACGGGCGTGCTGCCTTGTCGGGGGGTCAGGCACGTAGCGGAGCTGCACGTGCCGGTGGCGGTGCAGGCAGGGGCCGCAGCAGGACCCGCAGACATGAGAGTCCAGCACTGCTTGTATTTGCAGAGCAGGCCTCAGCCGCGCCTCACCAGAGAGCCCAGCTGCTCTTGCGGGAGGCTGAGCTGGCTCAAGGGTAAGCTTGTGCACCTTTGCGCTGCGGGCAGTGTGCTTGTGCACGCGGAGCTGCTGGGCCGGTGTGGAAGCCTCGGTGTTCGGGGCAGCGCTAGACCGAGAAGCCCCGGGCGTGCCCCTCGCCTCTGCACCCCGGCGCCGCCGGGGCAGCGCTGACCGGGAAGCCTGAGCGCGCCCCTCGCCTCTGCACACGGCGGTTCTCTGCACACGCCCCTACCCTCCCTAACCCTATAGTGATGCACACGGCGACGCGGCGCCGCCGGCCGCGGCGCAGGCGCGGCGAGGTGGAGCAGGGCGCGGCGCGGCTGCTGGGCGCGGTGGAGGCGCGCGCGGCGCGGCTGCGCATCCCCTGCTTCCGCGACCCCACGCTGCCGCTGCCCAAGCCGGGCCTGCGGCTGCTGATCGCGAACAACCTGCACAACAGCGAGGTGCTCATGCCGCACTTCGTCACGCAGATGCTGCGCCTGCTGGCGCTGCTGCCGCGCGGCAGCGCCTTCGTGTCCATCTACGAGAGCGGCAGCAAGGACCGCACCGGCGCGCGCCCTGGCGTCCTGCGGCGCTTGAACCCACTTCCTTGTCTAGTGCAAGATGTGTCTGGAGTTCTAAGCACCGTCCCTCGAGCTGCTGCCCTCCTCAAGTGTTCAGGCCTTCCACTCAAGTGTGTTGAGGTGCAGAAGCGCCAGGGGCGACCAAGCGTGCACGCGCCTGATGCCTTCCTGTCCGCTGCACAGATCCATGGGCCCTCGTCGTGTTGCGGGCCCCTGCGCACACTCGCCGGCCGCCTGTCCCGCCCAGCAGCAGGCCGTGAGCATGCTTCATCAATGACACGCTGGGACGCTGTGTGCGCAGGCGCCTGGCTGATGCTCTTCGACAAGCTCCTGGACTACATGGACATCCCGCACAGCATAGTGATAGGTGTAGCCCTGCTCTGCCGATCAAGCTGGCCGGAGGTCGCGCTCCAGTTGCGACCGAGTGACGGCTGACACGCTGCAGGCACTTGAGCGGCCGCTGCAGTGCTGTTCACATGATGTTTGACCCATTGTTAGGCATTGCCTGGCTATATGTAACGAGATTTGAGTCCTTTTTCAAACCGCTTCCCATTCTTACTATATTGGGTGGTGGCGGCAGGCGGCCGGCCGCGGAGCGAGACCGAGGACCGGATTGAGTTCCTGGCGCACGCGCGCAACATGGCAATCGAGCCCGTGTTCCCGGAGGCGCCGCCGGACGAGGCAGTCGACTTCCGCCGCAACGTCTCGGCGCGCCTGCTGGTCGCCGAGGAGGGCGCTGCGGGCGGCGCGGGCGCGGGCGGCGCGGGCGCGGGCGGCGCGGCGGGCGCCGCGTCCGTCGACGCGCACGCCGGCGGCGCCGCGGCCGCCGGCTGGACGCCCGACCGCATAGTGTTCCCCAACGATGTGTTCTTCTGCGTGCGCGACGTGGTGCGGGCGCCCCCCCCCCGTGCCCTCCCCTCTGCTGCACTAGGGTTGAATAGCGTAAGGCGGCTGCAGCAGGGCAGGCACCGCCCCTGCACGCACCTCCGGCCGCGCCTGCGCCGAGCGCACTACGGTACCCTACCCTACCCTACCCCAACACCCTCGGCGCGGCGCCAGGTCCGGCTGCTGGCGCACGAGGGCGACCTGGTCTGCGGCATGGACTTCCATGTGGACGTGCGCGAGGGCTGGGACCGGCACTGGCGCAACATCCCGGCCGTGGACATCCACCCCTGGGGCCCGCACGGGCCGCCGCTGGGGGTGCGGGCCCGCGCGCGCGGCGCGCGGCCGGCCTGCAGGCACCCAGCTGGCGGCCAGCCCCGCAGCTGCGCAGGAACCAATGCCCTTCCGAGCCTGCCCTGCAGCCTAAGTGCGAGCGCTAGCTCCTTGTGGTATGACAGGGTGAATGAGTGGGCAGGCCGCTATGCACCGCCATCGTGGCCCTGGGAACCTGCGGCATGCTGCGTGTATGCAGTTCGGGTCATCATGAAGCGCCTTGACCCACATGCCCCATCTACATCATCCCCCGTGCCTGGGCCGGGTGGACAGGAGTCTCTAACCCTGCCCTGCGGCGGCGCGCGCGCGCAGGTGATGCACAAGCGGCACGACCACATGATCTTCTACGACTGCTGGGTCGCGCGCGACGCCGGCGGGCTGCCCTTTGCCAACAACCGGCCGTTCGTGGCGCACCAGTACTCGCGCCTGCGCCTGGAGGCCGGGCAGCCCTTCCCGGTGTCCTGCTGCTGGAACGGCATGGCCCTCATCAACGCGGCGCCCTTCCGCAAGGGCATCCGCTTCAGGCGCGCCTGGGGAGCCAAGCACCCGCGGCGTTGCTGCGGCGCCTGTGAGCAGGGTGGTTCGGGAGGGCGCTGCGACCCTTTGCCAGGGCGCTCGCTGCGCGTGTCAGCTCAAGAGTGGTTTGCGGCGTCCGAGCAACGCTCGTGAGCACGGCCGTGTGTGCGAGCTGGAACAGAAAAGCTCGATCTGCCGTGCTGGCGGGCACCACTGCACAGTCCGCCATGGCTGTCACGGGACGGACCAAGTGGGGCCCGGATTGAGCGCGACAAGTGAGAGCCTGATGCGCCTCGCAAGCAGCGATAGTCTAATGCTGTGAGCAGTACGAGTGTGACAATTGTTTGACATGTTGAGCATGCTGTGAACGGTTGTCCGCCATCCATGGGCGCCTGCTGGCCTGCAGGGCGCACAAGGAGGCCGAGGGCGAGTGCGAGGCGTCCGAGTGCAACCTGCTGTGCGAGGACATGCTGCGCGCCGGGTTCAGCCGCTTCGTCGTGGACCCCGGCGTGCGCCAGGCCTACTTCCCGGACACCGCGCGGCAGCTGTACACTAAAACGGCGCGCTGCACTCTTTGCTCGCCTCACATGAGCGCCACCAAAGGGGCCAGGTTCTGACCTTGCGTCCAACGCCACCGAGGGCGCAGCGCATTTGCCAGTGACCATCCCAACAGGACAATGTTGGTATGCTCGGCTGGTCTTTGCATGGTGGCAAGGCCCTGGTGTCCTACGGAACAAAATAGCTTTGCAATCGGCTGCTGCGTCATGCACCACATCGTGGCGCCAGGTATGTGATGGAATGCTTTCTGATGTGCCGGCAGGTGAGCTACATCCCGCTGACCAGCTGGGCCAACGTGTCCGCGATGCCGCCCGTCGACTTCGCCTTTGCACCGCGCAAGTTCCACATGATGTGCTGCAACAAGGGCCAGACCGATGACAGCGTGCACTGGAAGACATGCCTGCCGGGGCCGGTGTTTGAGCGCGACTTCAGCGAGCTATAAGCCAGGCCTGGCTCCCAGAGTCGCGCTGCCGGCCGCGCGGTCCTGCCGCGCCCAGGTGTTTCGCAAGCAGGCGCGAGGAAGCTTAGTGGCTGAGCGATGCCTGACGCGGAAGGGGTCTCGCTATTGTGAGACGCGCCAGGCTAGTGCTGCACAGCGCCTCCCGCTGCAGTGCTGTTTGCTAGGGCACGCCTGGGCTGGCAGCAGCTGGCCAGGGGCTGTGAAGTCGGGGGTGTGGGTGTTTACACCCAAATCACTGCGCGCTGCACGTGCTGCTAGCTCTTTGTGGGAGGTGGCCTGCTGCCTGGGTGTGTGCATTGCAAGCGCCCTGCTAGCCCACCAGGTAAAATAACCGCGCTCACAGCACGGCCCTTTGGCCTTGGGGTCGGGTGTGACAGCACATTCCGGGACGGCAAGTGTGAGTAGGCAGGTCTAGAGATTTTATATGGTATTTCATTGGCAGTCTGCAAGTTGCAGGATGCGGCAGCGGGCTGGAGCAGCATTTGCTTCATTGCGGGGGCTTGTTTGCATGCAGGTGGCGCCGGGCAGGTCCAGTGTGTTACGAAGTATGTTGGTAGCGAGGCAGAACAGGGTCTGGCGGCCTTTTGGCCGGGGTCTAGTAGGCCAGCGGACGGACGAGAGGAGTCTCTGGAGCAGGAGTGGTCTGGTGGTCTGTCTCGGTTTGTTTGCAGCCGGTGTGCAGTTGCGCGCCTGTTTGCTCAGTCTCCCTACAAGTATGGTGCGACTCTCAAGTCTGCTTGTCGCCGGTAGTCTCTGTTTGGTGCTGAGAGCGGGCCTAAAAACAACGTCAGATATATGTAAGTCAGCAGGGCTACGTGAGATGGCTAGAGTGCATAGCAGAAAAAGCATGTGTCGCAGATGAGAAGCATAAGGTGTATGGGATGCGCGCATCAATGTGCACCAGGTGTCAGTCTTTATCCTCACACCCTGACTTGAAGGCTCCAGCGTCGCCTGGCAAAATGCAACGCGCAAACTGAGATTGTGTCTCATTGGACAACTGGCGCAGCGAAGGAGTGAGCCACGCACGGCGCTGCGTGGCAGCCCATGTGAAAGCAAGTCGACGCACGAGGTTGGTCACCTTCAGGGGTACAGACGCGTGAGCAAGATTGATGATAACATGATGATCATGTAACAGCCATTCAGGTACGGTCAGACAACCTGGCCCCCAGCAGGGGCCGCCTGGCAACCAGGCACCAAATTGAATTCGAGGCACGCCAGCATGCAGCAGGAAAGGTGGCAATCTTCCGGTACGCATGATAGTGCATGTTGTGCAGGCACAGGGAAATGACTGTGCATGACAAGATATCAGCCTCCTCACGCGCCAGGCATGTTGGCATACAAATCATCATCCCAGCATGCATCACACCAAATCATCATCCCAGCATGCAACACACCTCTTGCCACAGTTTCCCCTGGCATGCTATCCATGCCAGGGGAGGCATGTAGCACATTGTGTGCTACCATATCAGAGCAAAACCCCGTGTGCTACCAGATCAGAGGCATAAAATCTCATTGCTCATCGCAAAGGCGTGCCACACCTCTTCACGAGTCAAAGCGCACAGGTGCATTGCTAGCACGCACAAGAGGTCAGCCTCTGCTCGAACTAGCGCACACGTTGTGTTCTACCTCTCTGCTTTTTCTCTGCATGTGCAGCATGCAGCACAACATGAGTGTTGTGCTGCATGCTGTCGAGGGGGCCAGGTCCAGTCCCAAAGCTGCACTGATCAAGCATATCCACATGAATGAAAACCACATTTTTTAGCAGAATTTCGAGCAGATCCAAATCACACTGCATGATCACACGCTCAAAACAATTTTGAAGTCATGGAGCAAGGCCACTGCCGGATTATTTGCGAACGAGAGTGCAGTGAGCGCCCGCACAGACCCAAAATCAATCTATGGGCAGCAGCCGGGCAAAGGCGCACAGGCCATGCATGGAGAGGTGGCACGACATACAGCGCTCAGCAAATACTTGTGGAAATGCGGCAAAAGCGAGAAGGTCTACGGCACGAGGCACACCAGCCCCAGTGTGCGCCACAAATTGACTTGCAGGCACGCTGAGCGGGAACTCACAGTCTTTGCATCGCCTCAGCCCGCACTACAGCGCATCTGTGCCAAGCGAGGGGTCTGTGCTCGCTTCCTAGCCATTCTTGGCCTGCTTGACCTCGTTGATGATGTGGGTTTCGCGCGCATCGGGCGCGCTGGCGGCGGCCTGCGCCGCGGCGGGCGGCAGCATGCCGGGCGCGTGGCCGGGCGCCGGCGCGAGCGCGCTGAACGCCGCGCCCGGCTTGAACAGGACGTCGTGTAGGGAGGGCGCGCCGGGCGCCGCGTAGTTGGTGTGCACGTAGTTGAGCTCGCGGAAGAGGTTGTACGGGTCGCGCGCGGCCTTGAGCGCGACGAGGCGCGCCCACGTGGCCGGCTCGTATGAGGCGCGCGCGTCGTCCGGCATCTCCATCATCAGCTCTGAGCGCGCGCGGGCGGCCGGGGCGGTGGGAAGGCCCTCTTGTGGGCCGCTGAGGCCGCAGCCACCTTAGACAGGGCGGCACCCTGTGCATTTTTAACACTCGAGGGCCCATTTTGCAACACGAGCTGTCATGTGCTTTGCATGCTGCACGCACTGTCGGGGTCATGATGATTTGGCTGCCCGAGAGTGCACTGCGGTGTTAATGCAGTCTGACCAGAACATAGGGAGAGCGTGAGAGCAGAATCACAACGGCGGTCCAGGGGAACAAAAGCACCAAGTAGGACTGTACTGAACATCCTGCTGGTCGGCCAGTCGTGGTCATATGACACACGGGCGGGAGCTTGCTGTGAATGCTCAGACAGCCGTCAAACAGCCAACTTGCTTGCGCTGACAGCGCGTTGCCCCGCACACACCCATCAAACAGCTCTTGGTGATGCACGAGCGCATGACCGGTGGCAATGGCTTAGCTGCGGGGCTGGAAACAGATGGCAGCGGCAGCACTAAATCGGCTCAACCAGGGGGAAATACGGGCATGGGGTGTGGGCGCGCACGATTGATATAACGACCGGCAGAGTACGGCTCGATGAGCGCAGAAGTAGTCTTGACCCAGTTTATGTTCTGTGCGTCGCCATCTGTGGCCGCGCCGCCGGCAGTGCGCTTCCACGGCTTGGACACGTCCAGCTGCAGCGCGTTGCGAAAGCCGTACGAGCTGGTGGGCTGGCCGGCAGGCGTGGCCGACGGCGTAAGGTATATCGTGAACGAGCCCGCGAACGGAGCGGCCAGCTGCCCCAGCATCGTGCTCACGAACCCCGGCGGCAGGACCTGGTTCCGCGTGAGGAATGTGTTCCTGCGCATAGGATAAGGGTTGGGTAAGGCTGCCTGCTCCCGCCAACCGCGGGCCAGCTTACAGGTTTAAGCCGCTGCGGGCAGCTGAACGTTCGGCGGGCCCCAGGTGATGCTGCGCTTTGCCCAACATGTCGCTCCAACCAGGCAGGCGCCGCCGCAAGCATAATGCTGGCAACTAGGGATAGTGATACGATGCTGCATAACTAGTCACACGGCCACGGCGTCGCGGAGAGCACATCACTGCGTCGCAGACTTCCCTACACTGAGTTGTCCAGATGCCTGGAGCCTCCGAGCGTGCTCGAGCGGGCGGCTGCGCACCAGTACATGACGTCCACAAAATCGTTGCCGAGGATCTCGCAGTAGTCGTTGTTGCCCATGAAGATGACGGTGGGGATCACCGTGTTGTTCGTCGCCAGCAGCTGCCTGCGGCGCGCTCCCCTCACCGTTCGCCGCACACGGGCCAGCGGCTCGGCACGGGTGCAGAGGCGCTGCTCAGGGCCACGGCATGGTGCACGGCCCGGCCTGAAATGACAGGAGGCAGGCCAGCGCATTCCGCATTCTGCAAACATGGCTATGGTTGCGGCAGGATGGGCGCACCGATTTGCTGACACCTCCAGCTCCCCATACACAGGCTGCAACTCTTAAGTAAAGGCTTTTGGCAGTGGCGGCAGCGGCGGCGCCCGTACGGACTTGCTGACACACCGACTCTCCATACACATGCAGCCACCCTCAAGTGCACGATATAGCAGTGAAGACAGCGGCGGCGCCTGCACAGACTGCAACCCTTGCCCTAACCCTATAACCTAACCCTACGGTGCTGGGGGTGACGCACCCGGTGGATGCGGCGAACTCGGCCTGCTGGTTCAGCTTGGCGACCACATCGGTGGTGTTGGGCACGAGCACAAAGGTCTGGACAGTTACGGTGTTGCCCAGCCCAGGGATGTTCGTGAGCTCGATCGCGTTGCCGAAGGGCGCCGGCGGCGAGGTGATCCAGGGCAGCCACCATGCGAGCACGTTGTTGATCTGGCTGATGGGGTACGTGTATGACAGGCTGGTCATCTGCGCGCCAGATGGCGCCACCAGAATTGATAGGGGATCGGGACCGATGTTGCCCCGATCATGTAGTTGGGGCAGCTTGGGCTGCACTGCGTTGCCCGAGCTGACACGCAAAGTCAGACCCAGCAGTCCCAGCCCTTGGAGCACGACAGCCGCGCCCTGCGAGAGAAGTGCAGGCGCAGAACTGCCAGGTCCCGCCGGCGGCGCTCGTCGGGTGGGCGCACCTGCTGAGGCACGGGGAAGGTGCGGACGGTCATGGCCACCACGATGCTGAAGATTGGCGCGCCGCCGCGCAGCCCAAAGAACAGCTCAGGGTCGCTCTGCGCCGTCACCGTGGTCAGCACGGCCGTCCGGTTGGCCCTGCGCGCACGCCGCACGCCGCCTCAGGGCATGCAGCGCGCCGCTCAGCAGGCAGGCGCCAGCAAAGTGGCCAATGAAAAGTGACTGGCCTTGCCTCATCATGTCCCTGAGCGTGAGCTGGACCGCAAGCGCCACAGGCGCGCGCACCCGACAGTGACCGCGTCCAGGGAGAGCACGTTGTCCGACGCGGGGCCCAGGTAGGCGGACGCCCAGCCGGAGCCGCCCTGCAGCGTGAAGCCGGCCACGCCCACGTCCTGGCAGGTCCCCACGATGGGCACAAAGCCGGACGGCACGGTGGCTCTGGCCACGTCACCGCTCTTGGCGCCCAGCTGTGCGCCCGCGCACCACAGGCTTGGCAAAGTGCGCTGACCAGGTTGTGACGCTCGGGCGGCGAGGTACAGGCCGCGGCGACTTGCAGGCCGTTCTCCAGAGGCTTGTCATGCATAAGCCAAAAGGAAAAGGGCCCAGGGGTTGATGGAGGCCTATGTAGGCTAGTGCTCGGCACTGGCGCTCGTTACTCACATGGGTCGGGGGACATCGCATTCAGGTGCGCATGCATGCTGCCATGCGAAGCTCACTTGAGGGCCTCCGGCAGAGCTGGCGGCTCACCAGCGAGATACAACACAGCAAAAGGCTGTCGAGCCTCAGCACTCCGCCTCTGTGCTGACTGAAGGCGCTTCACAGGTGACAGATACATATGTGTGCACTAGAGCCTTTCAGATCAGGATTGGTGCGCACCTGCACGGTGGCCGTCCGCGCGGCAACGTCAGCGGAGATTGCATTCAGGCCGGCCATGTTGTCCAGCACGCCATTGGCGGGGATGGCGATGCCGGAGAGCTGATGCCCGGTCCCGCGCGCGGAGACCTTCAGCCCATGGTTGGCGGCAAACTGCACTGCGACCAGCACGTCGTTCACCGTGGCCGCGTTCACGATGAACCTGTGCGCAGGCATGGTCCGTGCTCAGAGAAAGGCCCGCTGCGCATCTGCGCACTTGCATGCAACGCATGGGCAGGTGCTGCTCTGGACATGGAAGTTAACAGGACGCACCCGTACGCATAGGTGGTGGTCAGACACCAAGTGATCAATAGAAAGTCAGCAGTTGCCTGACAAGGTGGGTCTGCCGAATCTCATGGGCAGGCGGGGGCGGCGCACGCCGCAGTCGGTAGCACGTAGAGTGGGTTTGGCCCGGCGGAGAGGCCGTCCGAGATCAAGACCACAGAGTCCTGGTAGGTGACTTTGGTGTGCAGGACGAATGGGCTGCTCAAGCTTGCGCGGAACTTAATCACGTCCAGCTCCGTGACCGGCACCTGACCTGCGCACCGCGCCGCTCCCCCTCTCCTCCCGGCAACGCACAGGCTGGGGAGTGCGCGGAGAGACCAAGGCAAGGTGACACGCCGCGCAATACACACGGCAGCATATGCTTGTGCCAGGCTGCCATGGCAAGCTTGCAGTACGTAGACTGCAGGTTTGACGGCAAGCACTTCAACAGTGGGGCAGAGGACGGCTCGTGGCGTAGGGGGCTCAGATTGTGACAGATCACCACCCCGCTGCATGGCAAGTACCACAAGGTAGCCTCAATACAGGCGAGCAACAATACAATACATGTCTCTGAACCCTCCGCAGAGTGCACACCGTGTGCGGCCGCCAAGCAGGCCGCCAGGCATGCCAGGGCCAAGACATACCCGCGCATTGCACAGCCCATGACAAAGAAGGCGCCGTGCCCTTGCGGGTGCTGCTCTGCCCAGTGCAGCACTGTCCTGCAACCATTCAGACGCCAGAGGGCAATGGGCATTTCAAACCTGTCTGTCCAGACCCTCTCAGGCCACCCTCGGGGATTCAAGACGGTTTGCAACAGACTGGCAAGTCTGAGCGGTTCCAGCACGCGCGGGAGCACGACAGAACTCCAAACCAGCAGAGAACCGCAGCATGGCGCCCCTCCGTCTCTGGGAGCAGGTGCCGGGATTAGGGCAAGCTCTTGCTGTGCCCTGTGAAGGCGCTTGTTGCTTGAAGCAGGCGGGGCAGCCCCTGCCGTGAGCCCCGGCACGCAAGCCGTGTCGGGCGGCACAGGTGTGCTCGTCCATGGGCGTGACCTACGGCTTCGAGCTGCGCGGCAAGGTTGACGAGGCCCACCTGAAGCAGGCCTGGAAGCTGGTCCAGGACGAGTTCCCTTACGCGCGCACGGTCCTTCGCATCGCTGTTGGAGAGGCCTGTTTCGTCGAAGAGCCCCAGGTCTGCCCGAGCCCATGTCGTTTTTCATCCCGCAAGCCCTGTGGCCGCGCTCACAGCGTGCTGCTTGTGGTGCCTCCAAGCAGGCAATTGCGCCCGGAACAATCCCTGCAGCCTGACCTATTGTGAACACTCTTGCGCTGAGCGCTGTGTGGCGCGGGTGCGTGCAGACGATGCCCTTGGAGGTCGTGGCAGGGCAGGCGCTGTCTAATCTGGGCGAGGAGATGGTCAGGGCGGCCAACACGCCGCGTGACCACGGCAGGAGCACCTTCTTCTTCAAGCTCTTCAGGTGCTGTCATTCACCGAGAGACTGATGTCTCAAAGACTCCCTGGGCTCCCTGCCCCTGCTCAGCACCGTGTCAGTAACAGGCCTCTTAAACGGGTTAGCCGCGTTGCCGCCTGCCGCACTGCTCTGCTCAAGGCCGCGTGCCTGGAGTGAGTGCAGTGCAAATTGCGCCACGACCACTTGCAGGGCTTAAACCTGTCAGCAGACGCCAAAGGAGAGCCATGTGCGCAGCCGAGCCTCCTTCCCTCGCGCCTTTTGTTTCACAGCCCGCCAGAGGGCGCCGTGGGTGGCACAGAGAGCTGGGGTGCACGCGCGCAGCGACGACGCGGGCAAGAAGCACCTGCTCGTCGCCACCATGAACCACGCCGGCGCCGACGCCAACAGCGGCTTCCGCATCCTGCACACCCTGCTCGCGCACGTCGGCGCCCTCTCCGCAGGTGCACGATCGGCTCGGCGGATGCGGCCCTGTGAACTGGCCTCCAGCCATGCTGGGACACAGGGCTTGCCGTCCGGTTGCCCAAACATGCACGTCACAGTGGCAACTCTTGGCCCACCAAAAAAATTCTATCAGGCGCGGTGGAGCCATGCAGGCGGCTGCTTGCTGGCAGCAGGCTGCAACCACTCCCCCCACTCCCCCCTCCCCGCGGGCGTGCCGCTGTGTAGGCTGCTTACAGCATGCCTGGCCCCAGAGCAGCTATGGCGGAGCGTGCATGCAGGGCCGACCGACCGGTTCCTCTGCCAAGCACCCACCGCAAAGTATGTGATTACATTGCCTCACGTGGACCTCGCAGGCAAAGCGGCAGCGCCCGGGGCCGCCCGGCCGACCGTCGACGTGCTGGGCGGCCTGCCGGCCAGTTTCGTTGCGCCGGCGCTCAAGCTGCCCGCCGCATTCATGCCGCAGCTGGCGCCCGTGGCGGGCAAGGAGCCCTGCGGCACCGCGGCCGTGCTGGGCGTGCTGTCGCAGGAGGCCACCGCGCGGCTGCTGGAGCAGTGCGCGCTCGCATGTTTGTGAACATATGGCCTTGGTTGGGCAAGCCTGGCTTGACGGCCTTGTCTCGTCATGCGCCTTTTCATGACGAGGGCTGCCACTGTCTTCTGCATGCGCCGATCTCAGAAACAGCGTGCAGCATCGGCCGCAGGTGCAGGATGGCGTTCCTGCCAGCGGGCGGCCTGTAGCAATGCTGCTTGGGATGCTTGAGACGGGTGGCTTGGCAGCGCAGCTTGTTTGAGCACGTGGGCTGCAGCGCGCATGCCGGCAGCCCTGCTGCTTCGCGCGCAGCGGTGCACGCGCGCGCGCAGGTGCAAGGCGCGCGGCGCCAGCGTGCAGGGCACCGTCACGGCCGCGACAATGGTCGCGACCGCCGCCGCGCAGGCCGCGGGGCACCCGCTGCCGCAGACGCTGGTGATGCAGTGCCCCGCGGACATGCGCAAGCAGGTCCGTCCCCCCCAATGCCTGTGTGCTCTGGGGCATGTACGGATGCTGTCTGCGCGCCTAGAACGGATGGAGGGTCTGGGTGTGGTGGCTACCCTACCCTCCTCCGGGTGCTCGGGGACTGGAGGCCAGGCGCGCATGCGTCACTGTCATTTTTGCTCAGGCGACTGCCGGCATGTGCAGTGAGGCCTGCCTGCCTCCTGCCATGCACATGGGCAGACTGGCTCCGCAGTTCCGATACCCTCGAGCCCTGCGGAGAGTGCCAGGGCAGGGTCGTGCGCGACTGTGGCACGTCACAGGAATTGCAAGACGCGCGCAGGTGGACCCGCCCGTCCCGGCGGCCGGCGTCGCGGCCGGCTGCGCGCTGCTGGTCTGGCCGCAGCGCCTGGCGGCGGCGGACCTGCTGTGGGACGTCGCGGCGGCGGCGACCGCCGCCGTGCGCCGCGAGCACGCCGCGCAGGGCGGCCTGGCCTTCTGGAAGCGCCTGCACGCGGACAGGACCATGGCCGAGGTCGCGGGCATGGCCGCGCCGCCTTTCCTGCCGCCGTTCACGGCGCGCGCGCCCGCCCGAGCCTGCCTTGCCGCCTGAGCCCGCCTCGCCCCACCCCGCCTGTCTGCATCGCATCGGGCTGGCAGCCTTGCAGCCTCAACGGGCCGCATGCACCTCGCATTTACGTAAGTACCAGGTCGTCGACTTGGACGCGCTGCGCGAGATGATCGCAGGACAGACCATCTTCGTTTGCTGCATAATACGCTCTGTCACAGACGTGGTCCACACGCGCGCACAAGTGCTTGCGCATGCTGCAAAACACCTATGGAAATGTCCAAAGCTGTGCGTACTGGTGCTGCCTTGTGACCGCATGCAGCCCCTCTTGGCAGGCGAACTCGACCAATGTCGGCGTCGTGTCATAGTCGCATGCAGCCCCGCTTGGCCGACAGGCAAACTCAACCAACATCGGCATCATCCCGCTGGAGGCACAGCACGGCCCGCTGCGCGTCGCGGGCGCGCACGTGATGCTCGCGGCCTACGGCACGGCCGCGGCAGACGAGGCAGGCACGTACTTCCTGGCGCACACGTTCGACGGCCGGCGCGCCCCCTTGGCCATCCTGTCCTGACATTAGCCACCCGTACACGCAGCAAAGTCCATGCGGCTTACGCCAGGGCGCACGCGCACGTCATGCTCCGCTGGGACCCATGCAGGGCGGGGAGGAACGCCGCACTGTGGGCGCATGCGGACAGGACACATTAAAAAATCGTCAGCTCCCCAAGAAGGTGAAACACTTTTGGCAGGATTTGTTTTTGGCAAAGCCTTCCTGATGCTGGGCTGATGCGCGTCCCGCAGGCTGCACACCACGTTCACATACTCCATGCCGGCGGTGGGCCACGCGCGCGGCAAGGCCCTGGCGGCCACGCACCTCGCCGTGCTCAAGGTGCGCCGGTCGTGCGGAGCTGTCACGTGGATGTTGGGATAGGGGCAGGGTTCCCCTGCCTTACCCTAGCTCTCATGTGGGATGGCCACCTCCATAGTGTCTCTCTTTCTCTGCGCAAACGTGCAAGGTGCTGTGTCACAGGGCTGCATGCCAAATATGCCGCATGTGCAGGCCAGGCAGCATGTGGGTGGCTCTATTGCGCATAGCAGATGCCGCGAGTATACCCTTGCATGCCTGCCAAAGAGCCTCTCTCTGTGCAGCCTCATCCAGCAACCCTGTTAAGAATAATGCATAGGGAGGCTATTGGCCCCAGCTGCATGGGGCCGATTGCCTCCCTCTGGCTTGGACACTTGGGGCTATACTTGAGCCAGGCATGCGCACCGCATGACACCGCCTGCGATCCGCGGCAGGTGCTGGCGAGCGATGCGGGCGAGAAGGCAACCGTGTCAGACTTCCTGGGCGACGCAGGCGCGGTCGCCAGCAGCCTGGGCGCACTGTCGCTCGCGGCTTGAGCCGCGCTCTGCAGCCTCGCCCTCCCCTCCCTCCCTTAGACCCCACGGACAATCCCAGTAGCTGCCCTCAGCCCAGTTGTGACGATGAGAAGGTGCCAGAGCGCCTACACATTGCTCAGAGCGCACAGGGGCGCCGTCATGTGCCTGCCACATGAATGAATGAACACGAATGGACGCCCACACCATTGTCAAGACACCTCAAGTTGAGCCAGCATACAGACTAATTGCCATGGCTACTGAGCTGCTGGTCGTGGTATTGCGCAATCACTGTCTGTGCCGGTTTTGCAGGGACTGTCAGGCAGCCTCAAGACTGAATAGGCCACAGTTATCGGGCTCACCCACTGCATTGCAAAATGTGTGCCATTGAACAGGTTTCAGCATCCTGCTTTCTCAGCGTCACATGCGCTGCAGTGCCAGTGTGGCATGCCTTGCACGCTTATCCATCGTTACACATTCACACGGGGCAGCACGCCCGCCTTGCATCAAGCTGCAGTCACTGAAAAGAACCGAATATAACAGCACAGAAGCACACTCCGCTACTCTCATGCAGACGCCTATTCTGCAGAAACACCATGGTCTCAGCACCCTCGCTAACCTATGCAGGCTGCTTGCCTGGAAGCATGCTCGACAGAGAGCCAGACACTTCTAGCCCGCGCGATGTCAAGTACCAGCAAACACGCTCCGCCAGCAGCACAGGTTACACAGATTGCGCTGACAAGGACACTGCCCACCCCTGCAGACTTGGCCGCGCGCTGCATACACCCTACAGCTACTGCACTCTGAGGCGCCTGCCTGCCGCGCCTCAGCAATGCGCCCCAGCAATGCTGGCGAGACAGCTTATAGCTTCCATTTGCCTAGAGGGGGACCCCTCTACAGAGCCGTGCCTATCTCTGCTCACTCCATCGAGAGCCTGTTGGCACAGGCGCGCAGGGCATCCCGCTCCCAACTTGTATGTCCAAGCCCATACACCGTCCTCTCCAGCACACCCCACGCAGGCACAGGGGAGGCGGGCTGGGGACAGCAGCAGCCCTGGCCACACGTCGCGCGCGCGCCAGCGCAGACGGCAGCGCGCCAAGGGCGAAGAATGTGGCGGCGGTGCAGCAGCTGGACCCCAAAGGCGTGCGCAGTCCAAACAAGAGCTCAAAACGCATCATGGGGCATCTTAAAGGTGCGCACCACGCTGGCTGCCGCGGCTCCAGTGCAGGGCGTCAGCCACGTTGTCAGCCAGGCCTGCCGCTCAGTGTGGCCGCTAGGCCGATGCCGGGCCAGGCACCCAACACTCAGCCACCAGCAGCGCGCCGGCCGCGACTCCGTTCACTCCATTTGTGGCAGGCGCCCAAGGCGTCCCCAGACCCGCGCTGCGAGACGATGCAGGGGCGGCTGCCGCGAGCTGTTGCCGCCTGGCTCCGCGGCGCGCGCGCGTCCCGCGCATGCGCCTAGAAGGAGCCCGCGGGGCTGTAGCCCGCAGCCTCGTCGTCCGAGGACACTACCGCGTACTGCCGGTGCGCATGCGGCGCGGCAGCCGGCTGCGCATACTGCGGCGCCTGGCCGTAGCCCTCGTAGCCCGACAGCGACACTGCGTGCCGGCAGGCCGCGCTCAGCGGCAGCTCGCGACGTGATTGAGATGGCGTGAGCACAGACGGCATGCTCCAAAACGCCCATGCAGAGCACCCTGGGCTGAGCACAAAGCTGCGGGGCGCAGGGCGGCGCACTGGTCTTGGTCGCTCCGTTGCGGTAGCCCGGCGCGGCAATGCGCTGGTGCGAGCCGCGCCCGCGCCCGCCGCCGGCCTCCGCGCCTGCGGAGCACCCCAGCACGGCTTCAGCGGAGCAGTCCCGGCAGCAGCCCCCGCGCGCGCACCATCCAAGCCCGAGCTCGAGAGCTGCATGTCATGAGTCCAAACAGGAAACAGAGCATCAGCCTCGGCTGCGTTATAAAGGAGGGCACCATTGCGGCCGGCCCCGGGGTGAGCAGGCGAGCCGGGCCCTACTCTTGACACGGCACTGCATCTCTCTGCACCTCTCTGCATCTCTCTCTCTCGCATCGCCCACTCTGTCAGCATCCACTGATGCTGCCTCACACTGCTGCCTCGCCCCTGCAGCACCCTGCCCCGCAGTGCACCGCGCGGCGCCCCTGCCGCGCTTGCCTGCTTACAGCGCAGCCCTCGCAGCAGGGCGCGCGCACCCTTCCGGCCGCCGGGGCGCCGCGCCGCGGCGGCCGCGGGCGCGCGCGACGGCGCCGCGCTGGGCGCGGCCGCGGCGGGTGGGTGCGGCAGCGCGAGGATGTCGATGCGCTGCTGCATCAGGCGGCACTCCGACTTTGGCGCGCCGCGCACGCGGTACCACTCGAACGACTCGCTCTCGGTGCCCGCGTCGTACATGATGCTGCGCGCGGCAGCAGGCGCCGTCGCTTGGCGCCCATTGCGCGCAGTGCAGAAGGATTGCGCGCAGTGCAGAAGGTGGCGTGACTGGCGGGCACCCGACATGGAGGCTGGCATGAACCCAGCAACTCTGCAGCAGGACAAGCTGGTCTGACTCGTGCATCCCCGAGGTGCAAGCCCGCCAGGGAAAGGCGGATCCGACTGGACTGGGTGCTTCACTCCCTGAATACACACTCACACCCTGCATACACCATTGCACAGCAGAACCTCTGTCCCGCTTTGTACAGCACGGCCCCGCCACAGCCGCTCTGATAAACAGCATATAGCCTGCCCTAGCCACAAACTAAGCCCTGTCCTAACAGCGGGCCGCGCCAGTGCTCGTTGGTGGAGAGGTTGAAGTCGCTGATGATGCCCTCGAACCAGCCGCCGTGCTGCGGCCAGAAGCGCTGCACCTTGTAGCCGACGAGCGGGTCGAGCTGCAGCGGCGCGCCGGGGCCGCCGCGCGCGCCGGCGGCGCCCGCGGCCGCGCCGGCGGCGGCGGCGGCCGCGGGCGGCGCGCCGACCGGCGGCGAGTGCCGGTCGGGCGTGTCGCGCTTGAGCCGCTTGCGGCCCGGCTTGCTGCCGCTGCAGGTCCACACCAGCACATCAGTCAGTCCTCACCCTACCCCTCTACTGCCAAGAATAGCTTTTCCTGCACCGCACAAGCTTGCCCTCGGGCTTGCGCACCACACATTCCGCCGCCTCTGCCCTGCCGCCCCTGCCGCGCCGCACTCGGCCGTAGCCCTGCCACTGCCATGGCTGGCCTGCCCCAGCTGAGTGATACGTCTGGCCACGAGGCAGGGCATGCCAGAGCTTGCACGACGCACGACACACGCCCGTGAGTGGACGCCTGCCGCTCGGAGGGCTCGTCAGGCCTGCGCCTTCAGGCCTCGCCCTCCAGGCGGACCCTGGTGCTGTCGTCACGCCGAAAGGGGCAGCCTCGCCGCTGGCATCGCTCATCAGTGTGCGCAGCGCAGCCGCCGGGGCCGCGCCTGCCGCCGGCGCCGCCGGGGTACTGCCCCTCGAGCGGGCGCTTGGCCTCGGCGGGCAGGCCGCGCGCGCCCGGGAACCCGCCCGCGCCCGCGCCGTACGGCGGCGCCGCCGCGGCGGGCGGCGGCTGGCCGTACGAGGTGCTCGCGGGCGCGCCGCCCGGGTAGCCGCGGCCGCGCTGCTGCGGCGGCGGCGCCGGCGCGTGCTGCTGGTACGCGCCCGCCTCGCCGACCCCCGCCTCGGCGGCCCCGCCGCCGTTGGGCTGCGCCCCATACCTGACGGCCGCACCCACCGTGGGTCACTTTCTTTACAGAGTGTATGCTGAGGGCCTTGTGCACTTTCTGGTGTCTCATTTACGTGCACCTGCTGTGCACCAGCACACAGGCAGGCTCACGCCATTGACCGCTCTGAGCGCGATGAGCGCAGCCCTTCCCGGCTGCGGTCATGCATACGGATACCACTCTCCGGTTGCAAACGCAGCATACCGATACCGCGCTGGCAGAGCCAGGGCTGAGGCTGGGTTGGGTGCGCACCGCCGCCAGGGCTGCTCGTCGCCGTCGACGACGCACTGGCGCAGCTGCAGGTGCCGGTCGTCGCTGATGTGCAGCTCCGCGCGCAGCTTGGACAGCATGAACTCGGTGTTCTGCCGCGCGGCGCGCCGCCGCCAGGGTGAGCCGAGTGTAGACAAGTAAGCCGACACCAAAGCGTGGCCAAGCGAACCGCAGGCATCCTTGTGAGCCCCACAGAACAAGCCCGAACAACGCGCCCGTCGCTTCATGCACAAGTGGTTCACAGGCGCGGCACCCGGGTGGCACTTAACGGTGTCCTCTTCTGCCGCACTTCATGCCTGTAGTTGTACAGGCTGTTTCATTGGCATGTCGTCCTGGGTGTGTAACATGACCGAAAATCAGTATCGCGCACCAGGTTGTACAGCTGCTGCGCAACGAACACGCGCAGCACCTTGCAGTACGCCTCCTCGCGCAGCTCGGACAGCCGCGCATGCGGCGCCATGCCGGCGGCCGCCGCGCGCGCGCCCTCGCGGCCAAAGTCGCCGCGACCATGCGCCTGCGAGCTGGCGGCCAGCATCGCCCCGGCGCAGCGTCCCAGGCGCCCCTGCGAGGGCAGCTCCAAGTCAGCGGCGGGCAAGCTCCTCGGCAGTTGAGCGCTTACAGCAAGAGCAACGGCGCTTCTGCGGCAAAGGGCAGTGTCAGGGGTCGGCGTTGCTAACAGCATTTGCTAGTAAGCACCCTTGACGCAACCAGCCACAAGAGACCCTGCGAGAAGCGCCCAGTCAGCCGACGCGCACAAGGCGCTGAAGCAAAAAAGCTGCCCAGGCTATGCGCCGGAGCAGGCCGCATGCGTGCACAGCGCACGCAGCCAGAAGGCAAAGCAGCCAGCGTGTCTGCCTTGCGGCGTGAAAAGCGACCACACTGCTTCGCACGCAGGCGCTGACCAAGCTTGACAGGACCAAGCTTCACGAAGTGGGCTTGTCCGGCACAGCATGAGGGCGCGTGACTGCAACACCACAGCGTACTGCTGCACGGACCTTGGCAGACGTACATAGGCCAAACCAGGCAACAGCGCCGGGGCGCAGGTCAGCGTTGATCTCACGCACACGCGCCTGAGCTCTTGCTGCGGTGCCTCGCTCCCGTACAGCAGGAAGCTCCGCCGAGCGTGCTAGACGGCTGAGCAAACACGCCTGCGCCGCAGTCCAGCAAACACCCTCGGCTGGCGGGTCTGCGGCGCGGGGGACACAGGCGCCCCAAATGCGCCGCTTCAGACCCTGCTTGCACAGGCTAGAGCCGGCACTGCAGGTCTCTTCCCTCGCAGTGCGCAGGCGGCAGGTTAGCACATGCCTGATGCGGTCGGAGCGCCACACCCACTGCATACGCCCGCAGAGAACAACCCATGGCAACCAGCATGGCGTGTCAGCCCAACCTCGAGCGCCGGCACACCACCAGCGGAAGCGCATGATACGATAGGTGTACCTCCGACACATGCCCGCCTACCCCGCGCTTGACAAGCAATCGGAGGGCAGAGCGCTGCAGCCTCGACGGCACCGCACCTGGGCTTGGTAGCAGGGCCGAGCAGTGCCAGCACGCGCGTACACGCGCAAGCAGGTAGGCCTGCAGATAATGCGCAAGCGCTCCTGGGGATGTCCGACACTTACACAATGGTGCGAGGCGCTTGCACACTGTGCAATGCACAGAGAGTTGGATGCAGGGACAGGGCTTCAAAACCCTCGCCTCCTCAAACGAATTCAAATCCACAGTACCCACGCGCAGGCCAGGTGCCCTTCCTGCAGACTCTCACCAGCCAGATCACTCGTGAGGCAGGGCCTAGAGAGCGTGCACTGCTGCAGCGCCGCTGCGACTGGAGAGGCCGGCTGCAAGGGAGCGCGCGCTGAGCCAGCAAGGGGTGCAGGTGCGCCCTGCGCGCCGCTCCCGGTGCGCTTGTGCGTGCGCTACGAGCAGCGGCTGGCAGCGCGCCTGGCGCTGCTGGCTGGGGCTATCTATGCATGCTCCTCAGGGTCCTGCGCTGCTCCAAGAGCCACCTCGCCTCCAGGGAGCCAGGGAGGCCTGCGTGTGAACATATACCCCTGTCTGCCTCCCTTGCAGCGCTCCGCACCGCCGGGGTGGCTTCACGGCCCGGACCTAGCCGGAGCGGCCGCCCGCCTGCCTAGCTCCCGGCCGTGGCAGCAAGGACCGCAGAGTCGGAGCCCTGCCACCGCCTGGGCCTGCCGGGCGGCCAGCGCCCTGGTCGGTAGACGTGCCAGGAGGAAGCTGGCTAGAACGTCTGGTTGACACCAGGGTGCCCCGTGCGCAGGCCACAGGCACCCAAACCCAGCGGCCCCTGCACGCGCGGCTGCGGCGCACCCGCTCTACTCGCGGGCAGCCATGGTAAGCACTGCAGCTGCCCAGGTGCGCGGCTCGACACGGCGCGCGCGTCACACCACGCGCGATCCACCTGCGCGTCTCTCTGCCTGACGCACCCCGCGCTCGCCCGCGCCGCCCAGGCAGGGCGCCGGAGCCTGCTGGCGGCCTGCGCGCTCGCCGCGCTCGCGCTCTCGGCGGCGCAGGGCGCTATCGCGCCGGCGAACGCGCCGGCGGCGGCCGCCGGCGCGGCCGGGCTGCTGCCGCCGGTGGTGCTGCAGCCGACGCCGGTGGACTTTGCGGTGCCGGGACTGCCGCAGCCGCCGCGCCCGGCGCCCGCGCCGGAGCTGCCGCCGGAGGTCCGCGCGCTCGCCACGCAGGGCATCCAGGCGCTCTTCTCGTCGCTCGCTGCGCGGCTGAGCACCGGCGCCGGCCGCAAGCTGCAGGCAGGCACCCCGGGCTCGCCCGCCTGGGCCCCTTTAGTGCTCTCGTGCTGCGCGGCGCAGGCCGCAAGCTGCAGGCAGGCGGCCCGCGTTCGCCCTCCTGGGCCCCTGCACTGATCTCTTGCCGAGCGGCTCTGGCCGCAAGCTGCAGGCCCGCGCCTGCCCGTCTGGGTCCCTGTACTGCTCCCTGGCGCTGGCCCGCCCGGCGCGTCGGGCCTCCCAGACGTGAGCTGCAGGCGCCGCGCACCAGACTTAAGGTCAGGGCGCCCAGGGCAAGGTCTTTCTTGTCGCCACAGACCAAGCTCCTAAGGCAGTGAGAGGGTGTCCGTGCGTCACTGCCACCATGCACAGGCCCTGGGAATGCTACAGCACATGCATACTGGGGCTTGAGCGGGTGCAGGCAAGGCGGCCACGGGCTTGGATGTGCGAGGGGTGCCGGACCTGCTTGCCGTCCCAGGCCCCAGGCCTGTGGGAGCTGCAACAGGAAGTGCTGCGGCGCAACACGCCAGTGGCGCTGCCAGCGTGCCGATGTTTGTGCGTTGCTGGGCTGCAGGAGGGCGCCGGCAAGGCCGCCGCGGGCGCGGACGCGCGCGGGCTGCCCGCGATGCCGGCGATCCCGGCGCTCGGCCTGTACGAGCTGCCGCAGATCGAGCTGCCGCGCAACTGGCTGGACATCTTCGCGCCGCTGCCGGCGCCGCGCCCGCCCGCGCCCGCGCCCGGCCTGGACGCGCCCATCCAGTACGACCAGCTGCCCGCGTTGCCGAGCGGCCACCGCAAGATGCTGCAGCAGCCGGGCTACGGGCAGCAGGCGCGCGCCTTCAAGTGTCTCCAATGTGCTTGACGTCGCACACGAGCACGGCAGCAGGCACCGGCTTGGCTGGTCGCCCAGCTTGTAGCGCCAGACCAGCAAAGGCGCCCATGCTGCCTGTTCTCCCTCAATCTGTGGCAGACATGGAAGCATCGTTGCTGGCAGGCAGGCCCGGATGCTACAGTGGCTGACGCGAGGCAGGGAGGTCAGACATGTCTTGAAGACACAACGGGCTTGGGCACTGTCAGGCATGCGATACCTTGCCAAGGCCACTGACAGACGGCGCCTCTAGCTAGTGCAGTTTTGTTGGCGGGGATGCCAATGTCCCCGCTCCTCCACTGCGCTGCCCCCACACGCACAGCATAAACCGTGGGTCAGCATGCCCCACGGTAAACGCCCTACAGCAGCAACAGTCGCAGGCCTGAGGCGCGCGCGCCGGCGCGCAGGGCCCGCCCAACGGCCAGCAGGGGCCGCCCGCCAACGGCCAGCAGGGCCCGCAGAACACCAACCAGGGCCCGCCCGGCGGCCTGAGCGGCATCAAGCCGCTGGTGCAAGTGCGGCCGTTGCTGAAGATCAATGGCGCCAAGGAAATGGCAGAGCTCGCGGGCGGCTCGATCGACCTGCCGGGCGGCTTCTCGCTGCCCATCCCGAGCGGCCTGGTGGTGCGCGCCCGGCGCGCGACATGCTTGCTTGGGGCGCCTGTTATGCATGCGCCTGTCTGCTGCCCGTCCCGAGCGGCCTGGCGGCACGCGAGTGGGCGCATGGGCGTGCGAGTGGGCGAGCACGGGAGCCGTTGGTGGGGCGCAAACGGCCGTCTGGGCGAGCGCGGCTGCTCTGGCGTGCTGTCGCCTTTGGGTCCCTGACACTGGGTCATGCTGGCCAGCCTGCGGGACCATGCATGGAACTCACTGTTGCCAGACGGGCCGCCTGGCAGACCTGTCCGGGCCAGGGTGTGAAGCGTGCAGCCCATTGAATGTGGTCTGGGACCCAGCCAGCTGACGCGGCGCGCCGGGCGCGCCCGCAGTTCCCCACGACCGGCGCGCTCGCCGCCCTGGAGGACCTGCCGGGCATCCGCCCGGTCCGCCGCCGCCGCGCGTTTGCGCCCGCTGGCGCGCCCGGCGCCGCGCCCGCGCTCGGCGCCATGAACCCGCTGACCGCGCCGGCCGGCGAGAGCGCGCCCGCCGCGGCGCCGCCTGCCGCCGCGGCCGCGGCCAGCGCAAACCCGGTCGCGGCGTTCGCGAGCGCCGTCAACAACGGCCCCGGCGACACGATCACGCACGCGTTCGCCAACACCGTCGGCTCCGCGCTCACAAACCTGATCAAGGCCGCGGGGGAGCGGGGCGAGCTGCCGTCGACTAGTCAGGTTCTGGCGGGCCGGCGGCGGCTGGCGCAGCAGGGCCCGCCCGGCGCGCAGCAGGGCCCGCCGCGCGGCCCGCCCAACCAGCAGGGCCCGCCGCAGGGCCAGCAGGGCCCGCCGCAGGGCCAGCAGGCGCCGCCGCAGCAGCTGGACCCCGAGGCCAAGTTCCTGGCGATCTCGCCCGACGTGACGGTCAACTATGACAAGGGCACGGCGACGATCAACGGCGGCAACATCGACCTCGCCGGCCACAAGGTCACGCTGCCGGACCTGAGCGGCATCAACCTGCCGGCCGAGCCCGTGCTGACCGTGCTGCGCCTCATCCGCGACCCCACCGTGCTGGGGCTGGACCGCGAGGGCATGGGCCTGGACGCGCCCGCGCCCGCGCCCGGCATGGCCGACGCGTACGCGAGCGCAGGCGCCTCCGCGCCCGCGCTCGGTGCCTGATCAGGCGCGCGCGCGCGGCGAGGTGCGCTCGGTGAGGGCGCCCAGCCGGGAGCACGGTGCTTGTGAGGCGCATGTGATAGGCGTGCAGGGTAGGAGAGCTCCAGGCGGGCAGCCGCGTAACGTGGCGTGGCCGGGGCCGGGTGCGGGATCTTGCAAGCCTGGTTTGTCAGCTGCTGTTAGCACGCTACTCTGCTCTGGATGTGCGCACTGCTCTTCGCGCTTCGCCAGTTCATGTGCGGTGGGCGTGCAGGCTACACAAGTGTCGTAATGCGTGAGCCAGAGGTGGCAGGAGCAGGGGCTCGGCGGGGATACAACCTTGGCTGCATGCCAGCCCATCAGCATGTCATTCCTGCAGTGAGCTAGTGGTTTGTGTCTCTGCGGCATGGTGCACAGCACCCAAGGCCCGCATGTGGACAGAGGCTGGCACCTGCTGTGGGCGCTGAAGGTGCATGCCGCCGGTGCGGTATGATGCTGGATGGGGAGGGTGCATGCGACTCGGTCACGGCAGGTGAAGTCAGTGGACTGGGCGGCAATGCACCCTGGAACCAGGCAGAGGGGGGTCAGCGGCAAGCGTGAAAGGGTGAACATAGGGCAGCGTCAAGGGCAGCCGCCAGTGTGGGGCGCATGGTCTGCACTGTTTTCTTGTCTTGCTCAAGACGTCTGAGTCCCGGCTGTGCTTGAAACGTGCCTGAAGTGGTAGCACTCTCCGCCTTGGCCGCACCAATGCTGGTAAGCATGATGCACCAGGCAGTGGAGACCAGCAGGACAAACTCGCTGTGGGTCTTGCGTTTCAACTGTCATAGCCAAATGTGCAGACGCGGACGACCAGTCTCTCGGAGTCATTTATTCACAGTGGCTTTCAGACATGCGCCGCCCTCGGCAGTCCACCTGGTGCTCTGCATGAGCAGCCATGACAGGGCAGCCCCGGACAGCAGCCAACACACTGCAAGCACCAAGCCAGCCACCCCCTGCTGGTCAAGAGCGTCAGTCCGCCAGCCGCCGCCCTCGGCCGCCGAACGCGCGGAAGCGCGGGTCAGCCGGGTTCGCCATTTGCACCTCGCGCACATCAACCTGCAACGCCAGCGCAGCCGTTTGCAATGCGTGCGTCAGCAGCAGGGCGCCAGGCCTGCCAGCGTGCATGGTCTGCAGAAACACAGCTGGACGCATGTCTGTGGACTTGGCAGAGGTGGTATGTATTTCAGCTGGGGTCTCGAGCGCATGCAGCTGAGTCTCCACAGCTCACGCCTAAGCTCGCTGCCTGACTTTCTCCAATGCTTGCCACTGCCACAGATCAGCGGGTCCCCCCTCTGCACACCGCGCAGATATGCAGTGCCGCCCAGCCTCCCGGCATCGAGGACGCGCGCCGGCTTTGCCCCTTGGAGGTGGGCACGCGCCTGGCCGATGCCCGCCGCCAGGAGCTGCCGCTTGAGCCAGTTGGGCGTGCGCAGCAGCTGCCGCCCGCCCGCTGCCGGGTGCAGCTCCGTCAGGAAGTAGTACCTGCCATAAAGGCAGCAATTGCGTGCTTTACTAACATACGTATTGCTTCCTGATGCAGCTTACGCTCGCAAAGGGTGCCTTGCAATACATGCCATGCACGGACCTTGATGGCAACCTACTTGCTACAGTGCGCTTTGCTCAGCTTAGCACCAGTGCTCTAACAGGCCTGTTTGTGCCCCTTGAACCTGGCGCGCACGGCCCGCACTCTTTTGAGCAGTGCCAGGCACGCGCAGACGAGGCAGGGAGCAAAGCAAGGCTCGCACGAGCCAGTCGTGCAGCAGTGCAGACATGATGCATCAGAGCAGGTAGGTGAGTCACACAGAAGCAGAGAATGTGAAAAAGTTTATTCCCGACATTAAACCCTTTTTCCGTCTCTAGGATACGGTTTTTGCCCACTCGTCGCCCAGCACCTGCACAGCGCGCGCAGCGCCTCGGCAGGGCAGGGCGCAGGGGGGCAGGGGCGCACAGATGCGCGACGAGGACTCCCATGAGCTCGCCGAGCCAGTCGCCGCCCACGCACAGCGACAGCACCAGCAGCACCAGCGGCAGGTAGAACGCCTGTCACGCCGAAAGAGGCTTTCAGCTTACGGTTTAGAGATAGGGGACGCCCATGAGCTCGCGAGCCAGTCGCCGCCCACGCATAGCGACAGCGCCAGCAGCAGGTAAGATGCCTGCCGCAGCCGAGGGTTAGGGTAGGGCACCAAGGGTTAGGGTAGGGCACACTCATATGCAAAGCGGCAGGCTGAGACCAACAATCGGCATGCTATGTGCCTCGCATGCGCGCAGGAAGGCCAGACGTCACGACGGAGTTGGCAACAAAGCGACAGCGCTGAAGCCTAGGGTGCCAATAGCCTTGCCCCCTAGCGCGAGCAGAAAGCTCTGCAGCGAATGATTTTCTGTCCTTGATCACCAGTCGCACGTCGTGAGAGGCGTGCGCGAGAGTTGGGTGCACGCTGCCGAGTGCTCCCGACGGATGCGACAGGCATGCACAGGGCGCACCCGCACCCGCACAGGTCACACTGCACAGCAAGCTCTGGGCCGTCAGGTACCTGCGCAGGCGGGCGGGCCAAGCCGGGCGACAGCAACCAAGCCTGCGGGGAACCTGCAGCGTGACGACGCCCATGAAGCTGATGTTGGCGGCGGGGAACGCGCGGCTCCACAGGTACACGAGCACCATCACCAGCGGCGGGCCGAGGATCAGGCGCGGCACCACCAGCGTCGTGCCCTGCCCGCGCGCGCTGGGCCTCAGCACCTCACCAGATTGGGCTCGCAGTTGTGGCGCGGCACCACCAGCGTCGTGCCCTGCCCGCGCGCGCTGCGCCTCAGCACCTCACCAGATCAGGCTCGCGGTGTGGCGCGGCACCACCAGCGCTGTGCCCTGCCCGCGCGCGCTGCGCCTCAGCACCTCACAGGATCAGGCTTACAGTTTGCCTGCCTCCCCCAGCCACCACGCAACAACGCCCTGCACGTTGCCAGCACAGCTCAAGGCGCACAGAGCAGCTCCGCAGCTGTGTGTGCTCAATAGGCGCAACTTCCAGCTGCACACGCTTCATCCTGTGTGCCATGCCGCACTCACCAGGAGCGCAGTCATGCTGAAGAGCATCATCCACACAAAGTCTGGCGTCCGACCGCGGTAGACATCCTGTTCCAGTTTTACGCCGTACTGCACACTGCGGAGGCACTCCCAACTCAGCGCTCAGTCGACGCTCAGCAAGCAGTGGACACAGGCACAGTCCGCACAGGCACAGTGCTCCCAGGCACAGTGCACTGCAAGCAGCCAGATCATCGGCACTGTCGGCCAACGTCTTCGAGGTGGGGCCCTCACATGTACACCAGGAGCACAAGGAAGTGGAAGTCCAGCTTCCCGAGGACGAAGAAAGGAGCGACAAGGCGCCATACCTGCGCGCACAGCCTGTCAGCCTGGGCTCTGTAGTAAAGTATATTTTAGAAGCTTCAGGTGCACTGGCCATCAGGGCTCACCTCGAGCCTGCGCAGGACTCGCGGCCAGAGCAGGACAATGAGTGGGTATGGCAGGATGCCAAAGCTCGCTGCCGCGGTGGTGGCCACGCACGCGGTTCCGAGCAGCTTCGTGACAGGCGGGAGCGCGCTGTACCACTGGCCGGGCGTGTTGCCGGTGCCCGCCTGCTGCAGATTTGCACCGATAGGCATGCTTGGTTTTTCAAGAGCGCCACTGGCGGATCGGTCAGCAGAGCCTGCAGAGCCTAAAGAGGTCCAAACTTTGCTGCGTTGCAAAGGTCTACAGAGGTTCTGCATGGCACAGCCGCTTACATGTGCGATGTATGCACTGCAGCTGTCACCACATGCGCCGAAGGAATACCACCTGCGCCGTGAGCAGCCAGCACATTCGACGCCGGCAGCAGAGTCGGCACCCGAGAGCTGACAAAGCCCCGACAGCAGACGCTGCTTGCTGCGCGACAGTATGATACCCAACATGCGCTGATAAGACAATTAAATATGTAACAATCAAACCATGTAAGGCTGAACGCATGCCAACTCCTGGCGCGCTGCTGGGCATAGCTCTGGGGCAGGCCGGGCGCTCTCCCGCAGGGAGGGAGACCTGGATGCAACCCTGCCATGCCCTACAGCGCACCCTCTCCCCAGCAAGGCCGCTGCGGCCTGCGCTACCGCTGGCGCACATAGTGTGCTCAGTTCTGCATCCACCGCAAGGGGCTGGCACACTCAACCCGCTCGCTCCGGCAAGCTGATTCGCAGCCGCGCCTGACAGTGCCCGCCCCTGAGCAGCACTGTCAGCCGCCCTGCCGGACTTGTCTGTGCCACTTGGCCTACGCTAATACCCGGCTCTGAAAACCAGGGCCGGGTGTCCGAAGTGGCTGCCCCCCTATAAGCATAAGTATAAGCACTCTGGGTGCAAAGCGACATGCTGGGTAGCAAAATGCACTGACGGCCGCTAAAAATGGCATGGAAGCGGCACGGCGAGCTCCCGCACTCTTATGTCATCTGCACATGCATGCAGAAACTGCTAGAGCCTGTTCAGCCTGCAGGCGTTCATCACTTCTGCGGAATCTCTGCCCGCCCCACCCGAGGTGCTTGCGGCTCCGCCCGCAGCAGCGGGCGCTTGGGACTTGCAGGCTACAAGAGTGCATTCGTACGCAGCGGTCGGGCCGACCCGGCATCAATGCCAGAAGACACCATACCTGACCAGGCGTGCACCTGCCGCACGGCGCCAGCGGCCCGCTGCCAGCCTTAGGCCTGGCCGAAGGCCGGCAGCGCGCAGGCCAGGAGCGCGGTTGCGGCACAAGGGCCTGCAGCGCAGCCCCAGGGTATGCGCACTGGCGCTGACGGGGCAGCGCGCGCGGGCGACGCCGCGCGCGCCGCTGCGCAGGTAGGCGCGTCACTGGTTGTTGCTGGCCGCGCTGATGGGGTGCACGATGTCGCCGCGCGCCACGCACTTTGCGTACGTGTCGTACGAGCCTGCCAGCGCCGCCACGAAGCCTGCCGGCGCGCGCGTGCGCTGCATCGGGAAAGGGCAGAGCCCCGTCGACTAACATCGCGCCTTCAGCCGGGCAGCCCTGTCGGCTGCGTGTCAGCAGCGGGCGGGCATAGCAGCGTGCGGTGTATGCAGCAGAGCACCGCCCCCGCGGCACTGCTGGCGCTCAGACGATCCACCCTGCCGGCAGCAGAGGCGTCCGCCGCGCCGCCTCTGCGCACGTGGGCAGCCGGGGCTCCGGGGCCGTCTGGCAGCAGGCGCGCTGCGCGCTCAAGCGCGCTTGGCATGCGCAGGCGTAGGGTAGGGTACGCACCAGTGAAGCCTGCGTTGTAATCGACCGCAACCTCGTTCTTCTGGTAGTCGCTGCGCAGGTCCTTGTACGAGTCATCTGCCCCCGGGCCTGCGCCGCCAAGATAGGGTGGTGTAAAGCTTGACCTTACCCTACCCTATACATCAAACCGTGCGCCCGCCCTCCGCGACACGCCCGCTCAGGCCGATACTGGCGCGTGCGGCAGACCTCCCCGTCGTCCTGCTGGTGACCGGTGTGCAAGCCTACAGCGCCGGCAGGTGGACAACCCTGCGGCGGCGCGCTCTGCGGCATGAGCCAGGGCAGGCATGCAGGGCCTGAGGGCTGCACGTCCACCCCTATCCCCGTGTATACAAGATTGCGACTGGGGACATGCCGCCAAGGATGCACACAACACCCGACCAGCCAAACTCCGCAGCTCCAGCTGCGGAGCATGCCCGGACCGCCGCAAAGACTCGAGCCATGGGCGGCTTTGGACCAAGTATGAGAAAGAGGGCGCCTGGGTAGGGTTAGTGTTAGGCATCGCGCGCACCACCGACCAGCGCGCCGTAGAGCACGTTGGGGTTGGGCGTGGGCAGTGCATAATCGCTGTAGTCGCACACGGGGTTGTTGGAGCCCAGCGACGTCTCGGCCGGGCAGGACGCGCCGCGGTGGTGCTCCGAGCCGGGCGGCGTGTTGCCAAAGCCGACCACGTAGCTGCGCCCGCTGTCGCCGATCATGTAGCGGATCTGGCTGCGCGCCCAGCACTCGTACTTGGCCGCCTGCACCGGGTCCGACCCTGCGCGCGCCGCGCGGGGCAGTGAGCGCTCCCGGCACCCACCCGCCGTCCCCTGCCGCGCGGCTGGGCCGGGCTGCGCGCCGCGCAGCGGCGGCGCGTGACGTGCGCGACTGCGCCTGGACACAAGGCTGCGTCAGCGCCGCCCGCCGCCGCTGCGACGCCCGAATCGGCCGCGTGCCCTGCCACCGCGGTCGCATGCGCCGCATGGCCAGGGCCAGCGGCGGGCCAGCGCCTACATGCCACACAGCAAGAGGACCTGCCGTGACCTGCATGGTACCCACCGGCACGTGTTGGCCAAATAAGCCTCCATGTATTTGGCCAAATAGATCGGGCAGCATGGCTGGCACGCCATGCGCCAAAGAGAGCGGCCCATGGCCCCGCCCGAGCGGCGCATGGCCCTGCCCGAGCGGCGCATGGCCCGGGGGCGCTGAAGGCCCCGCTCGCGGCGCGCGCCGTTGATGTGCCGGCCGTAGATGACGGCGATGAGCGCGGCATTGGCGGTGTAGCGCAGCGAGCCCCACGCGTTGGACCAGGCCAGGCCCGCCGGAGTGTACTGCACCACGTCCGTGCCCTGGATCCACGCGTTCAGGAAGCGCTGCACCTGCGCGGCCCCGGCCTGACGCGCTCAGGTAGCGCTGCACCTGCGCGGCCCCGGCCTGGCGTGTGCAGCGCGGCCCCGCGCGCTGGGAGGGGCTGCAGGATAGGGCAGGATAGACTATACTGCAGGACGGCCCACGCGCACGCGCAGTGCGGCATGCTTTCATTGGTGTGCAGCGCAAAGTACAGGGGGCTGCGCCGCATGCGCTCAGCGCGGCAGCTCCCAGTCAGCCAGTCCCCGGCCGCCCTCGTGCCTATTGTGGCCACATATGTGCTGCCCAACCTGCCCCGACCCAGGCATCAGCTCCGCAGCACTACCACGCCCACGCCCCCCAAAGCGTAAAGCTCCCTTGTCAGACATCAAGGGACAGCGAGGTGCTCTGCATGGGACCTGCGCTCAAGCATGAGTGGCATGGGGCATGCTTGACGACCCAGGCAAAGACGCCATCACGGGTGCGCTCATCTGCGCGCTTGCCGCCCGGCGCCGGCCGCGCAGCATGAGCAGGGCCAGCGAGGGCCGGTGCAGTCTCAGCAGCCTGCTGGCGGCGCGCCGCCGGCTGCGCGCTGTCGCCGAGCGACAGAGGGGGCCGGGCGGGGCCCGGCCGCGCGCGGCGCGCCTCGGCGGCCCACTGCGGCGCGCTGTTATTGGTGAGGTAGGCCAGCTGCACGTTGACGCCCCAGATCGCGCTGTCCCAGCCGTAGCCCAGGTACCCGCCGCCGCCCTCCTCCACCTTGTTGCGCTGCCACCAGTTCTGCGCGTCCTGCGCGGCGCCCGCCCGCACACACGCTCAGCCCGCCGCCCAGCCAGCGTCTGCGCTGACAACGATCTGTCTGTGAGCTCACACTGACCTGCTCTGTGCCCATGTGCTCGCACTCCAATTGCGGCGCTCCGACCTCTGGGTCATACCCCCACTAATTTTATGAACAGTGGTGGCGCTGCCCGGCGGCCGCGGGTCCTGCACGCTCGCGCTGCGCCACGCTCGAGGTGGCCCCTCCGTCAAGTGCCCAGGGCGCGGCGCGCCGCGGGCTGCGCGCGGGCGCCGCCGGCAGCGCGGGCGGGCCCGGTCAGGCGGCGGAGCGGGCGGGCCCGGCCGGGCGGCGGGCGCGCACGGCCAGGAAGTGCTGTTCGCCGGTCTTGCGGAAGAGCCAGGTGGCGCCCCAGGCGAGGTCGTCCTCAAAGTTGCTGGACGGGTACACGAACGCCGCCGGCACCGAGTCCGAGTACTTGCCCAGGAACTGCGAGCCGATCCTGCGCGGGAGGGACGGCGCGCGCTGAGAGCGTGCAGCGCGCGCGCCCCGCACACGGACGCGGCCGGCACGGAGTCCGAGTACTTGCCTATGAACTGCGAGCCAACCCTGCGCGGAGTGGGCGGCGCGCGCGCCGGGAGCGGGCGCGCGTGCAGCGGCGGTGGGGCGCGCGCGGTGCACGCCTTCGAGGGTTTCGCGGTGCAGGGGATTTAGAGAGCGTCCAGCACGGTGCTCCGTGGGCCCCCAGCAAGGGCGCGCGTGAGCGCCTAACGGATACCAGCCTGGCTCTGCACATGGGCAAGCAGGCGCGTCCGGGGCCGCGCAGATGCCTGGAGGCTGTGCCGCGCAGGTGCTCCGCACATCGTAAAATGCATGCGCCGCTGTGCACCACTGCATGCACAATCACGTTACACAATATACATGAGCCGTGGCAATTTTTCTAATTTTTCCTGGATGTTTGGGCTGGGCAGGGGGCGCGCACGCGTAAAGGTCGCGCGCGTGCGCCTCCAACAGGAGCGCATACGGCGGGTCCGTCTTCTCGAAGACGATCGAGATGGCGGCCAGCGCGGCCGAGCACTGGCCCAGCAGGTCCGAGCCTGCACGGCCGGCCCGTCAAGTGAAGGGAAGGCTTAGGATCAGGAATAGGGTAGCGCCCTACGTTGCAGGCGCCTGGCGGCGCTGGTGTGCAACGGCGCTGGCGCGCAGGCCCGGCCGCCAGGCCCTCGCTTTGCTTCTGGCATGCGGAGTCATGGGCAGGGCATAGTGGTGATCCGCAGCAGAAGGGCAGCCCGGTAGCCAGCAGGCGGCTCCTGGGGCGCACAGGCGCGCAGTGGCCTGGCATGTCCAGCCAGGGTGTGCTGACAGCCGACAGGGCCCGCGCTTGCCTGGCGAGGCCCTGCATACTACCAGGAGCCCCGCAGTGTGCCTAGCGCACGCCGTGTCGCTCCCTTGCGCCGCGCGCGACTCTGACTTTGGTGCCGCGCAGCTGGCGAACTGCACCTTTGCTACGGCACCACGGTCCCCCATGTCAGGCGGCGGGGCGGCGGGGCGGCGCGCCGGGTTTGCCGGGGTCGACGCTGTAGCTGGGGCGCGGCATGGTCATGTCCTCGGCGCGGCCCCACGCCGAGTGGTCCGCATTCACGTCGCCCACCTATGGCGCCCGGCGAGCGTGGTGGCATGCCCAAGGCAACAGGCGCATAGGCATAGGGTTGGGAGGTAGGCATGACCCTGGTGGATACGCATAGCAGGCCGCGATCCGCTGTCTCGTGTGTGACCAGGGGCGAGGCAACCTGCCTCCGTCGCGGCAGGGGCGGCAGTCATGCAGGCACGTGGCGCAGCCGGACCAACGCCATGTGCATACTTGCAGGCGCGCCCGCGTCTCGACCGAGCTGCGCGCAAGCTGGGCAGAGGGTGCCGGGCAGGCGCGGCCGCCCGCCGCCCGAAGCCCAGCCAGCCGGCACAGCGCGCGCCAGCATGCGCATTCAGCAGTGCCCCGGTGGGCTGGCGGGCGCTAAAGACAGGGCAGGCACAGGCGCGGATTGCGCCTGCGGGCGTCATTACCCTGCCCTACCCTACCCTTATGCCCGCGGCTGCCGCGTGCGCCGCGCGCCTGCGCGCAGAACTCGACATCCGCGTAGTGCAGCTTCATAATGTAGTCGCCGATCCAGCGCAGGTTGTCCAGCGCGTACGGCGTCTGCGCCGACTGCGAGTAGCCCTGCCCGCGCATGCATCGGCTGGGTCGGGTCACCAGGCGGCGCTAGACGCTCAGCTGCTGTCATTTGAGCATGCAGCATTTTCCTGATGAGGTCCTCCTGCAGAGACTGCACATGCTCCGCTGCAGTGCCATCAGCCTGGATATACGCCAGGCAGGATTTACTCAATCTGGCACTCACAAGCCGCCCTGAGACACAGCACATGGCCCTCTCTGTCAGCTGCCTGGCAGTCGTATGTGTTGGCCGCCCATCAAGGCACAGGCGCATGCGCTGTGCACTGTGCGTCACGGCCGTGCTGCGCGGGGCGGGCGCGCACATCCTGGAACTCGACAAAGCCCCACGCCAGGTTGGACGCCGCGAAGCACAGCGGGAAGTGGAGCTTCAGGTGGTCTGCCGCGTCGCGCGCGCCCCATTTGGTCAGCGAGTTTACACTGGCTCGGCTGTGCGTAACAATTGGTGCGGAGCCGAGCGCGCTCACTTGCGCTCCCCTCCCAGCTGCTCTGCAGTGCCCTGCCTCTCAGCAGCTGCCAAACAGGCCCTCAGCGGCCGCCGAGGCCGCTTGTAGCGCCGCGCGCCCTAACACACCCCTGACCTGGCGCTCCTCGACGCGCCGCTGCTCCTGGGGCTAGCCGGTACGAAGCGCGCTGGCCAGCCTGGACGGTCACGGCGGGTCAGGACGTGTTGCGTAGCAAGCCTGCCTGGCACAGACTTGTGCGAGGCGCGCGCCGCCGGCAGCGCTCCGGCCACCGCTGACGCCGCCGACACCGGCAGACTCCCGGCAATAAACAGCCCTGACCGATGGCATTGTCGCGCATTATGCCACTCGACATACGCGCACAGGTGCGCAAGACGCAGCACAATCCCTACCCGGCCACAGGCTCGGCCCCAGGCAAGCGCAGGCCCGCACCGCCCGCGTCGTACCAGCCGCCGCTGACGCTGCTGACGCCGTCTGGCGCGGTGTCGCCGAGCGCCGAGTCGCCGCGCCAGGGGATGCGGTTTGTGCGCGGCAGCTTGCCGGAGCGCTGCGCCTCGTAGAACAGCCACGACATGCCCAGCAGCGAGTTGTAGTCGTACCCTGCGCCAGAGCGCTCCCAGCTCGGGCTCCGTCCAGGCCCCTGGTCACACGCCAGCGTCTGGCCCCTGCTGCCGCATTCCGGCCAGAGGCAGGCGCTCCGGTCTCTGTAGCACATCATGTTCTCGCGCAGCAACAGGCCTGTCCGCCGCAGTCCGCCCCCGCGCCCGGCGACGTGCCGCCGACTGCATCGACTCAGAACGTCTTGCAGGAGAGCTGGCACCGTTGCAGTTGCAGCACCTTGTTGTGAGTGCCTGTCTATGCGGAGACCACTTGCGTGCCACAGCACGGCAACCCGCGGCAGGCGCAGCCCGGGGATCTGAGCTCCAGCAGTGTGCGCTGCATCGCTCGGCACGCAAAACACCGCACGTTACGCTGGACACGGCAGCCAGTGCTTGACACCGCGCCAAGCGCCTGCCACCGTGCACGCGTGAGGCGTGCAGAGGCAGGACCGCCAATGTGCGAGCGCCTGCCAATGCCCCGGCAGGGTATGCGCACAAAGGTGTGCAGCGCCCCGCGCGGCACGCAGCGCACGACGCGGCATATGGCGGTCATGACAGCGAGGCAGAGCGCAGTGCCTGAGCGGCGCGCGCACCGTCAAGGGCGTCCTCTGCCCTGGGCGTCGCGTTGATGTTGAGGGGCAGGACATCGAAGGTCCCGTTGGCGACGCCCAGTATCTTCGGCACCTTGGTGCTGTTGATGTTCCGGAAGAACGTCTCGTTCACCCGGAAACGCTCGCGCGCCTGCTGGGCTCTCTGTCTGTAAAAGTCCGGGTCCACCGGCTCGGCCACAAAGCCGGGCGGCGGGGCAGCCTCGTACGCAGCTGCCCTGCTGACACCCCGCGGGGCCGGCGCGGGCGCTGCCTGGGCCCGCGCGCATCCTGCTAGCAGCAGCGCAGCAAGCCCCAGGGCCCCCAGCAGCTCTTGGCACACTCGCCGTGACCTGCCCATGGCAGCCTCTCCAGCTGCCCAACTGGCTGCTAATTTGATGTTCAATCTGGAGGCCTTGCAAGGGTTAGGTGTTCGCCCTAGCCACGAGCGCTTGCTTCCTGGGCGCATGCCAGCGCCTGTTTCACATCTCTGCATCACCGCTGCACTTATCGCGACCAGCTGCCGGGGTTTGCGCCAGCAAATAAGGGGCTGCGTGCAGAGGACCAGTGGGTGCGCCCTGGCATGCCCTGTGTGGCAGCTGGGATGGCTCTCCTGCTACCGAGCAGTCACCGGCGAGCGTTGCGTGTGTATTGGACGGGTTGATGTCCGTGAACTTGATCTGGTCTGGACTGGGCAGAGGTGAGGCAAGCGGAGGCCGAGCCTTTGGCTGTGCTAAATCCTTGTACGGTGCTGGCCTTGGTTCCAGAGGCACCGTGTAACTTGGCGGGGTTCTTCGCGTGGTTGCTTTACAGCGGGTTACGCAGGAAGTCTCCTGTCCTACTTTGGCTGCACAGGCTGCTTGCCACCGAGGCTGCGCGGCGCACGCCACTGCGGCAGAGCGTATCGCTTGCCCGCTTTTCTAACCTGTTTCTGGAGCCATGCAAATATCTATCTGTGGCTGTGCTGCGCGCGCCCCCTGTCGGCGGGGCACAGCGCAGCTGGCCCTCGCCGCTCTGCCTGCCGTATCTTGGCGCATGCTCGCCAGGATGCGGCCCGCTGTCCGCCACGCGGCCCGGTTGCTGGATAGGGCTCCCGCTCACTTCAGTTACTGCCCGGCGCAGTGTGCTTGGGGTGGCAGGCTGCGCACGCCGCGCCTCGTACCGCTGGCTTGCTGACTGTGCTGGTCGCGCCGCAGGAGCGTGGACGCGCGTCGTGCCCAACAGCACGGCAGCATGGCCGCCGCATACACGCCCGTGCGCGGGCCATTCCTGAAGCACGCCTTCGCCAAGAGCGTGGACAAGGGCGAGGACGCCTGGCTGCAGCAGCGCGAGGTGCCCAGCGGCGCAGGCATGGCGCTCGCTGGCCCGCGCCGCTCCTGCGAGTCATGCTCCCTGACACGCCCAGCGCAGTGCGATTGCGTGTTGTTGTGCACTGTGTTGGCTGAGCTCTGCACCTGAATGCAGATATGTCTTTCTGTGTTTCCAGAGGGCTCAGAGTTGCCTTGTCAGGATTGCCTGTGCTGGGCGCTTGCGGGCGCTCTGGCTTGCGCGCCGCACGGCCTGTGCGACTGTCGCCAATTTGCCCGTCGAAGCGGCAACGTACACGCCGCGCTGTTACCCTCCTCTTTCACCGCCCTCTTGCACCGCCCGACGCCGCGCCTGGCAGGCGCAGGCCCGGCGTTCCTGGACATGTTTGGCATCTTCGACGGCCACGGCGGCAAGCCGGCGGCCGCGTTTGCGGCCAAGCACGCGATGCCGACACTGCTGGAAGAGCTGCAAAAGGGCACGCAGCCTGGCGAGAGCCATCCCGATGATAGCCATCCTGGCGCCGCCGCTGCGGAGGGCAGCAGCGGCGGCGGCGGCGGGGCGGGGGTGGCGGGGCTGGGGGCGGCCGGGCTGCCGGGCGATGCGGCGGAGGAGGCGAAAGAGCTGCTGGCGTGCAAGGACGTGCCGGCGGGCGACAAGGCGCTGTGGGCCAGCCAGGACGCGGTTGCGGCCGCGCTGCCGGGCGCGCTGGCGCGCACGTTCTGCAGCGTGCAGGCGCAGTTCTTCGCCGGCAGCAAGGCGCGCCCCGGCCGTTCCTGTGCGCGTCCAGCTTGAGCGGCGCGCCGGGCATGGGTACCCGGCGCGCACGCTGACAGGTCTCGCCGCCCGGCCTGAGGGCGCAGTAGAAAGCAGTCGAGCGCGGAATGAGCTGGCCGGGGACGCTGCCCACCTTGGCCGAGCGCTTGCATAGCATCGCGCTGGAGCCAGGACGCCTGCCCTGGTCGCGGCTGCGCAGCGTCCAGCTGCGACAGGCTGCAGCACACGCCGCGCGCCTCACCACGCCGCAGCGCGCTTTCTGAGCCGACTAAACCCGCCGCCCGCTGAGCGCGCTGCCGGCGCCGCAGGTGTCCGGCACGACGGCGACGATTGCGGCGGTCGTCGGCTGGGAGCTGCTGGTCGCCAACGTGGGCGACTCGTGCGCGTACCTGGACACCGGCGCGGAGGTGCTGCTGGTGCGCATTGCAGCAAGCCTAGGCTTAGGGTTTGGTTAGGTTTGGCCACCCTCGCAGGCTGCTGTCGTGTGCGCGGCGGGCGCACGTCCGGCGCGCCGCGCAGCCTGCGCGCGCCGCGCCCGACCGCGCCCGCCATGGCAGTCGGCGGTCCACTGGCCGCCGCGACCTGACACGCGAGGCCGTTGCGCAGGTGAGCGGTAACCACCGCCTGGATGACAGCAAGGCCGAGCGCGCGCGCGTCGAGGCGGCCGGCGCGGAGGTGGCCGCCAGCGTGCTGGAGGGCAAGCCGGTGGGGCCGCTGCGCGTGTGGCCGGGCGGCCTGGCCATGTCGCGCTCGCTGGGCGACCACCCGGTGCGCCGCTTATAGGCCTTCCCAAAGTAGTGGTGCATGACATGCACCACATCATGCAGCAAACCCTAGCCAGGTTATATGAGCCTCTGAGCGCTGTGCCGACGCAGAAGCTGGGCCCGCGCTCGGCAGCCAGGGACCCGAGGCATGCCGCCGTCTGACAGGGTTCTTGGTATGGCGCGGCAGGCGGGCGCGGCAGTGACACCAGAGCCGGAGGTGCGCGGCGTGGTGCTGCCGGCGGCCGGCGCGCGCCTGATCCTGGCCAGCGATGGCCTGTGGGACGCCGTGGCACCCAAGACGGCCGCGCACCACGTCCGCGGCCTGGCCGCCAGCAAGGCCGCCGCGGAGCTGGCGCGCGCCCGCCCGGCTGCTAAGGTTTCAGCTAGGGTGCCGCGCCTGCTGCTGGGGTACTGTACCTGCTGCTGAGGTTGCGCACCTACTGGCGTCGCTGGTGCCCGGGGCGGCCTGCAGGGTGTGGCGTGGGAATCCTGTCAGGGTGTGACCTGGGAGCCTGGTGGCAGCTAGCAGGCGGTCGGGATGCTGCACAGGCTGAAGTGGCTGGAAACTCGTCAGCGAGATAAGGGCCATTACATGCCTACCGCACGCCGCAGGTGCACCTGGCGCTCAAGGCGCGCGGCCTGCGCGACGACATCACCGTCATCGTGCTGGACGCGCTGCCGGACGCGGACGCGCGGCTGCCGCCGCCGCTGCAGCGGCCGGGCGCGGGCGCGGCGGGCGCCGACGCGGCGGGCGTGGTCGTCGCGCGGCCGCTGGAGCAGGCTGCGGGCGCTTGGAGCCATGCCGTGTGGTGCGCCGCCAGAAGGGTTGCAGATTCCTCAAGCTGTGATAATTGAAGAGACATCAGGACTGCTCATGGGCACAGCAGTGGCCTTGCAAGCACTCATGTGAGAGCGCAAGACGGGCGCACTTTATGGCAGACGAGGGCGCAGTTGCGCGTGCCGTCCTGCGAGGAAGACGAGGGCGCGACAGCGGGGCGCTTTGCCAGAGCGTGTCGCTGGCACAGGCCAGGGCAAGGCGAGGGCTCTCGCAGACCAGGCTGCGGCGGCCGGGGCGCAGGGACCGCCGCATGGGCGCCGTGCAGAGCGTGTACGGCGCGCTGCTGCCGCCGCCCGAGCCGCCAGCCTCGCCGCAGCAGCCGGGCAGCAGCGGCGGCTCCGCCGGCACCATGTTCAGCGACGCCGGCGCCTCGTCCTTCGGCTCCGCCGAGCTCGCGCACGCCTGCGCCATGGACGAGCAGCAGGTGCGGGGAGCGACCGTAAGTGACCGGGACCTGTGCATGGGCGTAATAGCGTGTGTCGCATGGGATGCCTCACCATATATGGGGCTGGATGGCTGTGTTCATCGGCCGTTTATCGTGTCAAGAGGCAGGCAGTGACGCTGCAGGCGGCACCGCAGCTGTAGGCGGCAGCGCAGCTGCCGCTGCAAGCCTAGCTATGCAGTGCTGCTTTTCCGCTGTGAACTGTGGGCGCACCAGCACAGCGCCGTGCCCTGCTTGGTGGTCGCCCCAGAGGCGCGGCGCAGGCAGTCGCTGAGCCGCGCGCAAGTGTGCAGGCGACTGTCGACGAGGAGTGGGAGACGGTGCCGGTCAAGAGCGTGCGCAGCCGGCAGCACGCCGCAGACGCCGAGGCAGCGGAGGAGGCGGCGCGCGCGGCCGCCGAGCGCGAGGCGCAGGCCGCCGGCGAGGAGGAGGCGCAGCGGCGCGAGGCGGCCGCCGCGGCCTCGGCCGCGGCCGCCGCGGCGGCCGCCGGCGCCGCCCGCCGCGCGCTGGAGGGCCCCCGGCCGCCGGCGCGGCGCGCGGGCGGCGGCCGCGGCCGCGGACGCGGCCGCGGCGGGCCGGGGGGCCCGCTGTACCTGGGCGGGCGCGGGGGCGCGCGGGCGGACGCCGTGGCGCAGTACGGGCAGGACGGCGCGCCTGTAGATAGCAGCAGCTACGGCAGCCACGGCAGCACGCCCGACATGGCCAGCAGCGGCGAGCTGGCGTTCCCCGACGGCGCGGGCGGCCCGGGCGCGGCCGCGCTGCCCAAGCGCGCGCGCCCGAGCCGCAGCGGCGCGCGGCGCGGCGGCGGCGGCGCGCGCGGCGGCGCCATGGTCTGCATCGCCGAGGAGCACCGGGGCCTGGAGCGCGGCGGCCATCCCGGCCCCGACGGCGCGCGTGGGCACAGCCGGGCGGCGTTTGGCGCGGGGCCCGCGCCCGGCCGCGCCCCCGAGCCTGCCATCCAGTTCGGGTCGTTCGAGGCGCCGCCCGCCACAAGCATGGGTGGCAGCCTGCCGCGCGACGCCTCAGCGCCCATCGCCATCGCCGGCGCGTATGCCGGCGGCCCGCCGGCGCGCGCGCGCGAGCTGAGCCCCGGCCATTGCCGCCGGCGCGGAGGCGGCCGCGGCGGCAGCCGCGGCGGAGGCGGGTTCCGCGGGCGCGGCCGCGGCGGCGCCGACGGGCGCCACCCGCAGGGCTTTCCGCAGGGCGGGCAGGGCCTGGATCAGGGCCAGGGTGGGGCCGCTTGGAACCCTCACGCCGGCGGCGACATGCTGCCGCAGGCGGGGTGGCCGGGCCATGGCCGCGGCGGCGGGGCCCGGGGCGGGCGCGGCGGGGGGCGGCGCACGCGTGCCGGCGGGGAGCCGTTCCATGGCGGCCATGAAGGCGTGCGCCATGGCCATCAGCGCATGCCCATCGCGTCTCCCGCCGCCGTGCATGCCGAAGCCTAGACACCGCGCGGGTGCAAGCAGGGAGCCATCGGACGATTGGTGCGGCGGCGTTGAGGCAGGCGCTGGGGTCGCTTGGCGACAGTGCTGCCTCGCCCCCTACGGGCAGGTTTTACATGCCTGAGGAGCATAAGGAGCACGCTTATGAGCGAGGCGAGCGCCTGTGCCAAGAGGGGTTAGCTTGTGCAACAGGGGGTGTATCCAGAGGTTTCCGCCTCACCTGCATTGGTTGTCATGCACAGGCGTCGGCAGGCAGGCTCGAGCGGCGTGCCCTGCAGGCTGTGTTGTATGTTTGCTTACCAATGTCACGAGGGCCGCTAGCCGTGACAGCGGGCCCGGCTGTGTTTTTACGGCGTGTATGCCAGGGCTGACGCCCTGGAGTGTGCAACTTAGCGCGTGTCAAGTGCGAGCACCAGGGAGGGGTGCCAAGCGCAAGCGGGGAGGGTGATGAGCGCGCGTGCATGAGGCCTGTATCCAAAGTTTGTCTCTGCGGACGAGCAGGAGCTGTGCGGCAACAGTGGCAGGTGCAGCATCCCATGATGCACTGTCTCGACATGTGCAGGCCACTGTAAGGCAATGCACGCGGTCCCCGGAGCAAGCAATGTGGCTTTGAGGGATGTGAGGCGCACACGGGAGCGCCGTGGGTGACCCACTCATGGTTTACACATGTGCAGTCTCACATACAGCCTCCACTGCTCTCGACGGAAAAACACTCCTGGGCAGTATGCATTCAGGGCCGGACGCTGCCGCCGCCGTGCCCGCACGGTGTAACAAGGGTGCCCGCACAGGGTGACAAGGGTGCGCTGGTGCGCCAGCAGTATGTGCGTGCGCCGGCCACCGCACCAGCGCGTGCAGTGCACAGGTGCATGTGACAGGGGGCCACATGTTGCCCCCTGACCGTTCTCGCCGCGGAAAATCGTTTGTTCGGCGTCGCGGGCGCCCTGCACACCCGCGCGCGCGCAGAGCACCGCCAAGCGGCCAACATGCAATGCATGGCGCGATCGAGCATGAGGGGCGGCATGCCCGCCCCCCGACAATACTCCTATGTCTGACCAAATGCCGCACCATCCGCAGCGGCGCCCTTCACAGTCCACAGCAGACTGTCAAACCACACAGATGCAGGCGCGCGCAGCTCCCCGCGGCATGGCAGGCAGCCGCGCGCGCCGCCTAGTTGCGGCCGTGCGACATCGCTGCCTCTCCGTGCCATACCACACAACGCGCAGCACGCGAGCGGGCCGCCCGCAGCCACGGCGGGCCGCGCAGCAGGCCTCGCGCCGTACCGCATCGCTTCTTGACTTTGTTGTTTTGCAGAACACCACGGACGTCTACGCATGATGATGTGAATGCAACGCGCGCCCCGCGCGCGCGCCATCCCGCCCATGGCCCCTCAGGGCCCCCCCCGTCCCGCACGCACACCCCCTGGTGGAACACTCGTTGCCTGCAAACTTTTCGTTTGGGACGCCGTCCACCGAAGCGCGGGGGCGCGGCGCTGCACAGGACGTAAACCAGAGCGCAGACCGTGAGGGGACGGGGGCTGTGCCAGCGGCCCAGCCGGCGCCCTGCATTTGTTAGGTTGTGTGTTTGCACCCTGGCTTCAGGGCGGCAGGCGAGGCTGCCGGCCCAGCGCCGGCTGCCTAGGCCTGCTGCGCGCGCTGCGTGGCCCTGCCGCAGGGCTAGCCACTCTGACACTTCCACACTTGCTTGGACTCGGCAGGTGCAGGCGCACCCGGCATGCATACATTCCGAAGCTGCTGCAATAAAATCGATGGAGCGGAAAAAGCTGAGGGGGGGGGGGGGGAGAGTGACAAGCCTATCTAGGGCGGCAGCGCAGTGGCTGCGCGCCGCAGACAAAGTAGCTGCCTGATACTGTCCGCTGAATTCTGAAATGGGCCCACGCCCCATGGGCCGTTCCTTGCCTGGCGTGCCCGCCCGTGAAAAACACCCCCCTGAGTAATACCCCTGACCCCGCCGTTTTCCCCTGAGCACTTGGGGGCCCCCACCACAGCGCCGTCCGCGTCAGGCGCACATCAGGGACCAGCAGGCTCCTGCATGCAGCGCTGCCGTGCCAGGCTCGGCTAGGCGCCAGCCAGCACAGCGGCCCCGCCGGCGCCCCCTGAAAAAGGCGAGGCAACCGGTGCCCCGTGAAACTGAACCCTGCTTGTACACTGAAACAGACAACGCCCCTTCCCAGCCCACAAGAGCTCATTCGCACTAGTCACACATGCCACACGCCCGCGGGCTTCCTGCGCCACCCGGCGCTCACGGCCTACACTCACGCCTCGGTCGCGCCGCCCGGCGCGCCCGGCTGACGCAGCGCCGGCAGCAGCAGCAGCTGCGTGGCAACGGGCAGCAGCCGCCGCAGCTTTGCGGGCCGGAGCACTGCGCAGCCAGAGCGCTGCGCAGCCAAGGACAAGGCACCCAGCCCTGCCGCGCCGTCAGCAAACCTGTCTGATAGGCATACCCCGCCAAGCTGGCCAGCCTCGCCGCACGGCCAAGCGCTCACGCCGCACTCTGCAGCGAGATGCCCACGGCTGCACCTGCTCGGCGACCCAACCCTGCTGCAGGCGGGTGCGGCCCTGGCGGCGCGCGCCGCGCGCCCCCTGCCAGGGCTGCGGCCGGGGGAGCCGGCAGCGGCGGCGGCGGGCGCGGGCGCTGCCGCCGAGAACGCACTGCCGTTGCTGGGCGCGAGCGAGCAGCTACGGGCGCGCTTTGGGGCAGCGCAGGGCCCGCGCGCGCGCCCGGCGTCCGCAGGGCAGCTCGCAGACTGCGGCAGCGCAGGCGACTGCGCCGGGCGCCGCCCCGCCTGAGGGGACGTGCAGCTCGCTGCAGGCGAAGGGGCCCTGGCCCCCGGCCTTGGCACTGGGGCCGCCGCCGATGCAGCGCAGGCCAGCCTCAGTGGAGCTAGCATGGGGCTGCCCGGGCCGTCGCCCGGTGCGACGGCGGCCGCGCTGGCCTGAGGGAACGGCGAGCCGAGCTGCGGCAGCAGCGGCGCGCCAAACGCCTTGACGGGGAGCAGCGGCGGCGCAGAGGACCCTGCGCGCGGCCGGGAGCGGGGACGGGGGTGCGTCGCGCCGGCAGCAGGACGGACGTGCCGAGCCAAAAAGCCTAGGACCCTTTTAAAAGCAACATGCGAGGCGCAGCAGTGAGGCGCGGCTGGCCTGCACCCGCAGGTGGCCACACACACTGGCGCGCGGCCGCACGGCTTGGAGCCGCCAGACCCCCACTTTATACACAGCCCGCCTCTGCGTGCGCACGCCGGCGGCCGTACTGCCTGGGCGCATGCTGCCTGATCGAGGACTTTGGGTCAAGAGCAGGAGAGCGGCGAGGGCGTGAACGCATGGGAGCCGGGCGCGCACCCTTAGGCGGCAGCTCGGTCGCCTGACACACGTACGCAATTGTGATGGCTGCCAGGGCAGCGGGCCCGGCGCCGCCGCCAGCGGCCGCGCACGCGCGCGCGCCCTCCAACCCGTCGCCCTCCCTACTGCACAGGTAATACGCATCCTCCGCCGGCTCGCCGCCGGCGCCGGCCGGTGCCGGCGGCGCGCGCAGCAGCTGCCAGGCCCGCGGCAGGCCGGCGGGCGCAGGCGCGGGCGGCACATGCGGCAGCAGCGGCCCCGGCGCCGGCCCCAGCGCGAGCGGCAGCGCGGGCGGCGGCGGCGGCAGCGGCGCGCCGCTCGCGATCGCGACGGCGGCCGCGAGCGAGCTCGGCAGGATCGGCAGGGCGGGCGCCAGGCGCCAGGGCGGGGTGGTGGGCGCCAGGGCGGTGAGGCCCTGGTGGGGCGGCGCTGAGGCCGCTAGCGCTGGCACGCCGGCCAGGGGCGCGCTTGCGGCAAGCGCAGCCGCGGCGGCCAGCGACGCCGGGACATACGGCAACAGGCGGCCCGCCTGCGCAGGGAGACACTCGTGAGCGACACCAGCGAGACGCTGCTGCGAGCGCCTCCATTCAGACTGTGCAGGGCCCCCAGCGTGACCGAGAGCCGTCAGTAAGCTGCTTCGCAGCCGCCTCGGCACGCGCCCACTCCGTGCAAGGAGCGCCGACTATCAGGCAGCGGTAAAGCGCGTGTCAGACGCGGGTCAGCACTGGTGCACCAGGGGCTTGCCTGCAGGCCGCTGGCGCCGTTGTCGCCGCCGGCAGTGGCTCCCGAGCTGGATGGCAGGCACGTGGGGCCGCGGCAGCCCAGCAGCACGCGCGGCGCGGAGCTGCCCTGCAGCGGTACAAGCGTCGGCAGCCGCCCGGGCGCCTCGCTGCCGCCGCCGCTGGCGCCCAAGCCAAACGCGGCAGCGGCGTGGGCGGCCCGCGGCGAGCAGCACGGCGCAGGATTGGGGGCGATGGCCGGCGGCGTGCCCGGCGCGTCGGCGCCGCTCCCGGCGCGCACGAGCGTCTGTGGAGACTTGGGCCGACCACTGGCTGGGTGCTCGAGCGCGCCGGGCTTGCAGATGGCGCCGTGCAGTGGGGATGCGCTAACGTGCTCGCCCATGTCTGACACCGCGGGGTGGCCGAGCACCCCAGCGGCAGCGATAAGGGGTCGCTCCCAGGCCCGCGGCAGCGCCCCTGCGCGCCTGAGCAGGCGGCGTGTGAACCATGCCCCGGCTAGCTACCCGCCGCGAGAAACATGAGCCGAGGCCACCCAAGCGAGGCGTCTGCCGCACAGATCGACACGCAGCTAGTCGGTGCAAGCACTGTGGAGGCAAGATGGCGCCAGTTGCACGGAGTCGGGCATCGGCAAACGTGTGGCAAAGTACAGGTCCAGTGCAGCGCAGTTGCGATGCGTGAAATGGCCGCGTCCCCCAGCGTCCGTGCACGAGCGAGCTTTTGATCACCGTGCCGACGCATACATGCGCTTGTGGGGGGGCGCAGCGCACCTGGGTGGTCGATCCCGTGTCTCGGAATTTCCCGCCTGCTACAACGGCAAGCACGGACTGGTGTAGGAACGGCCGAGTGTCTCAATGCTGTGGCAGTCAGCCCTCTTCCTTCCCGTGCCCGACCTGGGCACGACTGGTGACCCAGGGGGGCTGTCCTCAATATGGCGAGGGTGGACGTTGAGGTCGCTATAAGCGTTTAGGTGCACCCTTGCTCTCGTAGCTCTGGCTAGGGCTGCGTCAACACCATGTAAGAAAAATAACATGGCTGCAAACTCAATCAGTCATATCTTTCCAGGCGTGCATGAAGCCTGCAGACACACGTGCGCGCGCGCCCCAGGGGCCAGCAGGCCTGAATGCGGCTTGCGCCCTGCCAGGAGGCGCCCCGCATGCAGAGACGGCAGGGCGCCTCCCATGGGCGTCCTCACGCGGCACGCCCAGACGTCACCGGCCCCTGATGCGCGCCCGGCGAACACCCTGTCTGCCGACGCTTGCAGGCGCTCGTGTCCAGCCCGTGCTGGCTGGAAGGCGCGCCTCCGTAAAGTCCCCACCGGGCGTTCCCGCTGGCGGGGCGCCTGCCAACAGCCGGCGGACGCGCGTCGTCTGTACGTCGCTCGCTCCGGCCCTTCCTTGGGCATGCCATTATGAACGTATCCGGCCGGCGCCCGCCGCAAGCCCTAGACAAAATATCATGGGCCTTGGTCTGCGCGGACGTCGTACTCATATTTCAAATAGGCTATCTGCCATTTGACCAGAGTTGGTCACCTGCAACTACTCGGAACCGCCAGCGTGGTGTCCTGCCGTATGCCCATGTGCAAGAGGCGAGACAGCGGGCAAGCTGAACCTGTCAAGTCAGGCCCCACATGGCCTGGTTGCATGAGGGTTGCTGTGGTTTCTAGCGACAGCGAGGATCCCCAGGACATGGCCGCTCATACCGAAAGGCGCGCGCATCCAAAGGGCCTTTCATACATTCATTCGTACTGGTGGCCTCGTCAATATCAACATGCATGGAAGGTGCACACTTTGCACCTTCCATGTAATAAAAATGCACTGCAAAGTCATTGCACTCCTCCAATATGAGTCTGCACAGAGCGCCGTGCCAGCGTCGCACCCACCGCTTCTACCCCTGCCTACCACCACCTCCATCAGCTGCGCAATCAGGTTCCTGATCGCTCTCACAGCAACTGCTCTAGGGAGAGAGGGTCTAAGGACCTACTCATCAACTCGTAGTCACCTTTAGCGGGCTGCTTCTCGCTTGCAATAAATAACTCTGCCGACCAAGAGCGGGCACGCAGGCTTGCAAGCATCGCCGAGATGGCGAAGGGGAGCGCCCCCATGCTGTACCTGCTGTCGTTCACGGCACTGTATTTCGCGGCAAACTTCGGTCTGAACCTGGTGAACAAGACCGTGCTGGCGGCGACCGGGATGCCGCTGTTCCTGACCTTTGCCCACATGGTGTTCTCGTTCTTCGTGCTGCTGCCCTTCATGCTGCAGCAGAGCCTGCGGGCCAAGCACGCCAAGACGCTGCGGACCCACTGGAAGGGCCTGGTGGCCATCGGCTGCCTGATGGCGCTGAACGTGTCGCTGTCCAACGCCTCGCTGGTCAAGCTCTCGCTCTCGCTCAACCAGGTGATACGGTGCGCGCCCGCCTGAAAAATGCGCCCTCCCCTCCCCCCCCCTGCCCAAGGCCCCCAGCCAGATGGGGGCGGCCGTTGCCGGCTGTCCTGCCCCCACGCTGCGGCAGGCGGCGCGCCGGGCGGCTGGCGCTCCAGGGGGTGGTTTGCCTCACGGGCATCCGGCGCGGCGGGGGCAGGCTTGCTGGGGTGATGCTGTGACAGGGGGCAGCGCCGGCGAGTATTTAGACTGTCCTGGTGCCCACACGCCCAGTGCCTGGGTAGGGATGGCTTGCGGCGGCCGCGCGCAGAGCGCATACGCTGGGGGCGCACTTTCCTCTCTGCTGGGGCGAAGCCTCCGAGCGTGCTTTGACTGTCGCAGTGTGCAGTGAACGAGGGCCCCACTCGGGCCCGCAGCGGGCGGCCTGGAGGGCTGGGAGGTTTGGTCACTTGGCCTGGTTAGGAGCGCGCACGCTCTGGCGCATCATGCGGGCAGGCGTCGGCTGACATGTGCTGCACCCGCGGCTCGTGCTGCAGGCAGCGCCCAGCGCGTGGCGCTGCAGGCGTGCGCGGGCGCTGAGCCTGCTGGCGCGCGCGGGGAACAGGGCGTCTATGCCGGTAATGACCGTGGCGATGGCCTACTTCATCGAGGGCCAGGTACCTACGAGCAGCGTGGTGGCGTCGCTCGTGGTCCTGTCCTCCGGCGTGGCCATTTGCGTGTGGCAGGGCCAGGCCAGCGGCACGCTCTTCTCCATCCTCCTGTGCACGCTGAGCACGCTGGTGCGGCCCGCAAGCTCTGCCATCCTCCTGTGCACGCTGCCATCCTCCTGTGCACGCTGAGCATGCGGGTGCGACCGGCACGCTGCCTGGCACCCTCACGGGCCCCGGCCTGCACCCTGATGCCTCCCCAGCACCACACGCTGCGCGAGCGCCGCGCGCCGGCCCCGCCGCACTCAGCACTCTGTGGTTAGGCAGCGCCAAGCCCGCCAGCTTGCTTTCATTCACATCGCCCACACAGCAGCCACGGGGGTCTAAGACGGCGCGCCTGCTCGGCGCGCAGGCCAACGCGGCCTGCCTCTCCACGAGCGGCAAGCTGCTCACGGAGAAGATTGACGTCATGCGGCTCACGTTCTACATTGCACCCATCACCGCCGTCTTCATCCTGCCGCTGCTCCTGCACGTTGAGGTACGCGGCCTGGGCCCCGAGCGGCTGCCGCGGGGGCGCAAGTGCCACGCGGAACGCTTGCAACGCGGGCCTGTGCGGTGTGGCGGGCGCGGCGCGTGCACGCGTGGGCTGCCGCGCCGCGTGTGCCGGCAGGGCAGCAGGCGTGCACGCCGCCACGGAGCCTGCATGCATGGGGCCGGCCGCGCTGGCAGGCAGGGCGGGAGTGGTGCGGGTATAGGTTCTGGTTTGGGCTTAGGTTCAGCCTAAGCGCGCGCTTGGCAGCTGCGCTCAGCCTCTGCGTCCGGGCGCGGCAGGCGGGCATGGTGGTGACGGCGCTCTCGACCAACGGCCGCGCGATCGCCTACATGTTCGGGCTGAGCAGCACGCTGGCGGTGACGCACAACCTGGTCAACTACAAGCTGGTGCAGCACACCAGCGCGGTCTCCGCGACCGTCATCGGCGAGGTCAAGACGATCGCGCTCATCGTCCTGTCGGCCTTCCTGCTGGGTACGCGCCCGCTCGCAACGCACCGCCTGTCGTGTCGCCCGGCCCTGCATGCGGCGGGCTGCGACCCGCCTGCGCGGCTGCCGCGCCATCGGCCGGCGCAAAGGACCGCGCGCAGCTCACCCCCGCTGGGTGACATGGAGGCTCCAGGCGCAGCGTCGTGCACCTGGAGCCGCGGCCGCGCGCGGCCGTACGCAATTGAAAGCGCCCCGGGTGAACGCAGTGAAAGCGCCCTGGCTGAGCGCCGGCGCCGCGCGCGCAGGCGAGAAGAGCATCTTCACGCTGCAGCTCACCATCGGCTGCGCGGTCGCCATGGCCGGCTTCTGCTGGTACTCGCACTGCAAGCTGTTCGAGCGGCTGAGCAGCCAGGCGGCGGCCGCCAAGGACGCCGCCACGCTCGGCGCGCCGCCGCCGGCCAAGGCGGCCGGCCTGGCCTCGCCCGCGCCGTCCAGCAGCGGCCATGCCGCGGCGGCCGGCCTGCGCGGGCGCACGCAGAGCACCGCGCTGGGCGACGAGGAGGCGCCGGGCGGCGACCTGGAGGCCGGTGAGCACCGACCGCTGCTGGGTGGCGGGGGCTCCGGGGGGGCGCGCGGGGGGGACCTGGCAGGCGCCGCGCACCTCAAGCACAGCATAGCGGGCGGGCGCATGGTTGGCGGGTCCGGGTACGCGGACTCGGCGTACGGCGGCGGCGGCGGCTACGCCGGGCTGCTCAAGGCGGGGCTGCCCGGCGGGGTGTTCCGCGCGGACGTGCGCGCCAACGCGCGCGAGCAGGAGGTATAGCGCTGCGCCGGCGCCAGGGGCCGGGGCACCGGGTGGGGTCGACCCTGTGCCTGCGCGGCCAACGCATGCTGAGGCACAGAGGCGCGCTGGCCGCCGCCTGGTGCGATGCTCTTCAACCCCCCCGCGCTCAAGCGCCCTGTGTTTGGGCCTGGGCATGGGCTTTCGGCGCATGTCGCGCCGGGTCTGTTTGTTTTGCTCGAACTTGCGTATGACGGCGGCGCATGCTGTGGCGGCGCCGCCGGGGCACCGGGCTTTGCGGCCGCAGGCGGCATGCATTTGCTGGCCTAGGGGAGGCTGGCTGTCGTTGCCGGCTCGCTGCAGGCCTGGGATGAGGTTGCAGGAGCGGCGTTCTGCTAGGGGAGCCTGCCAGAGCAATGCTCTGCTGCTGCCCGCGAAGTGACATTGGGTCCATACCAGCTGTGCGGCTGGGGCCCCGCGCTGCCAGCAGCAAATACCTTGCCGGGGGGCCCTGTGCTGTGGAGCCCTCTGGCCGAATCTCTTGGGTTTGGTGGGTTTGGTGCACAGCACTGGCCAGCAGAGGCCGACATACGGTGGCTTGTGTGGCAGGGGACAGCTGCATGCATGGGAATGTTGACTGCAGAGCGACCCCAGGGCCTGCTCAGACACGATGACCACTAGAATAGAATCTCTCTCAGGGGGTCGGTGTGCTTTAGATGAAGCAAGGGCGCGCTGTCCGCACTGTTAGTTGTGCTGAAGCACTGGGGCCGGGCAGCGGCACAGCGTCTGAGCTTAGCGGCTGGCACCACTTTGGCCAGCCGGCTAAGCTCGCGTGCCAGCAGACTTTGCACACGTGCCGAGACTGCCCAAGTGTGTCCCCACTTCGTGCCCTTGCTTGGTCGGTGCTTATTCTGGTGGTCCGCTGTCCTGGTCTGTGTGACTGAAGCTTGATAGCCATAGGGTGGCCCTTCTGCGGGTATGTCAGCGCAGGCAAACGTGCCGCATACCTGTTCTGTGCGAGGCCTAACAAGTGTAACCCCGTGCTGCTAGTCCCAGCTCTCTTCCCTGTCCCCCAGGCATGGAGCTGAAGCACCCTTTAAGCAACACAGTTGCGGACCTCTGCTGACACAGTCGCGCAGTGTGCAAGCAGTGAACACAAAGTTTGAGGCCAGGGAAGACTCTCCTGTAGGTGTTGACAAGGCGCACTGTTGGCAACTGTGGGGCTTGGCAACTGTGTGTGTATAAAAAGAGTTCAAAAAGGGTGAGCGAGCACACAGCTCAGGAATCAGCACGACAAATCTTACAGGGTGCGGATAGGAGCCCGTGCGGCGCCTGCCCTGCAGGCCCCAGACAGCCAGACACAGCCACGCTTGACCAGGCCCATGAGGCAGGCCGTGCAGCAGGGCCTGGCGGGGCGCCCCGCGGCCAGCAGCGCCAAACAGCCTGCGCACCGGCGCGAAAAACAGCAGCAAATGAAATGTTGCAGGCCCAGGCAAGTCTTGAGCCTGTCGAAAAGCGCAAAGCAAAAACCCCCCAGCCTCAGGCAGGCTGCCAGTCAGCGCGCACCCCAGGCGCGCGCGCCAGTCCCCTCCGGCGCCACCAATCTGCTCACCTCAGGTCCTGTCTACAAGAACCCTAGCTCGCCTGCGGCGCGCTTGCGCCCGCCCCCCGCCGGCGCCGCCCCAGCGGGCCGCACGCGTATCGAGCAACACTACAGGTGGCAGGCCCTGCAGCAGTCCGCTGCCCCCTCCCAGCCTGGCGTCACACTACAGCGGTCTGCGCACGGGTCTTGACCGCTGGCCGGCCGGGCGGCGCGAGCCTTGGCTTGCGAGCGCCTCACAGGCTCTCAATCGCCTCCTCCTACCCGGTCATGGTGGTGTCGTCCGCCACGGCGGCATCCAGCATCTTGCGGCCGGGCGCGGCCAGCACGTGGCCGACCTGCTGGATGAAGCTGTTGGCCGCGACCTCAAAGCTCTGCTTGAAGGCTGCCGCCACCTGCGCGCCGGCGCAGCCCGGCTCAGCTGAGATTCCACACCAGCGCCACATGGGTATGGCTGTGGACTGTGGCAGTGGGCTAGGACCCTGAGTACGGCATGCAGATGTGTAGCTACATGATGCATGCAATAGATTGCACCATCTTGTGGACGGCGAGGCAACATGCGCATGCATCACAGCGGTGCATCTGCATGCGAACACCTTGAGGCTTTGCAATGCATAGCTCTGCTTGGTTTCTAGCGCCGGCGACGCACACAGCTGGGCAGAGCAGGCCGCGACACAAAAGCGGGCGGGGCGCGCGCCTGCGGCGGCAGTGCCGGCAGCGCGGGCGGCTGCGCGCGCGCGGGCTGCGGGCCGACCGCCGGCGCAATGTTCGCCTCGGGGCCGGCGCGGCGCGGCGCCGGGCCGCCGGGGCCGCCGGGGCCGCCGGGCCCGCCGGGGCCCTGGGGCTGCGGGGGCTCCTGCGCCACCAATCGCACCGGGCGCGCGGGCGTGGCCATCGCCGGGGCGTACACCACGGGCTCGGGCCCGGGCTGCGGGGGCAGCGGCGCGGTGGCCGCGAGCGCGGCCGCCTCACCGGGCGTCACCGAGTTGTCCTCAGCCACGGCGGCGTCCAACAGGCGGCGGCCGGTCGTGGTGGCGTCGTCTGCCACGGCGGCATCCAGCATCTTGCGGCCGGCCACGCCGACCGCGGTGGAGTCGTCCGCCACGGCAGCGTCCAGCATCTTGCGGCCGGTCATGGTGGTGTCCTCCGCCACGGCGGCGTCCAGCATCTTGCGGCCGGTCATGGTGGTGTCCTCCGCCACGGCGGCGTCCAGCATCTTGCGGCCAGTCATGGTGGAGTCGTCCGCTACAGCGGCGTCCAGCATCTTGCGGCCGGTCATGGTGGTGTCGTCCGCCACGGCGGCGTCCAGCATCTTGCGGCCGGGCGCGGCCAGCACGTGGCCGACCTGCTGGATGAAGCTGTTGGCCGCGACCTCAAAGCTCTGCTTGAAGGCCGCCGCCACCTGCGCGCCGGCGCAGACCGCTTCAGCTGACTCTCCACTGTGCGGCAACCCTATTTCGGCATGGCTGTGGGCTGCACGAGACAGGGTTTACCGGTGCGGCGCATTGCTCAGCTGGCGCATGCGCCGGGCTGGCTCAAATCTTTCGCCCCTATTTTGCCCCTACACTACCACAGGGTGCGCACCCGCGATACCAGCAAAGCGCGCCTGCAAAGCGCAGGGAGCATTGCCGCTCGCGAGCCTGGGCACATTCCATGGAAAAAAGACATGTGCGGATTGCATGCGTCCCTGCTCCCCGGCACACCTGTTTGACAGCCTGACCGGCGACAAGGCGGCTGTGGGCGCGACGAGCTCGGCCGGGAGCGCGCCTGCGGCGGGAAGGCGGGCAGCGCGGCCATAATGGGTATAGGGTTAGCGCGCCTGCGGCGGGAAGGGGGGCAGCGCGGCCATATAGGGTAAAGGGTTAGCGCGCCTGCGGCGGGAAGGCGGGCAGCGCGGGCGGCTGCGCGCGCTGCGGCACCGCGGGCTGCGGGCCGACGGCCGCCGGCGCGCTGGCAAAGGGGCGTGCGGCCGCCGGCTGCGGGCCCGGCTGCGGGCGCGGCTGCGGCGGGCCCGGCTGCTGCGGCTGCGGGATCACCACCTCCTGGGTCTCCTGCACCGGCTGCACGGCGGCCTGCGCGCGCGCGCGCGACTTGTCAGCGCCCGGCACAGTGTGCGATGCAGATGTAGGGCTGGCGTTACCAACATCGCCGCCGGCGTTGGGGACCTGCCCACCCGCCGACCCCGCACCCTGCGCACACCAAAGACAGGCACTGCTGCGTTCCGGATGCATGCCCAGACAAGGCCTAACGGACCTGCCGCATGCCCCAGCTCAGGCGGCCAGCGCGGACCTGGCGGATGCGTGCAGCAACTGTGCAGGGCGGGAGCTTGCTAACTGGCGTGCATGTGGCCGCTCAGACCTTTTGAGACGCGGGCGGGGCTGCGGCACACCTGGGGGCGGGCGGCAGCCTGGCGGCCCACGGGCGCGCCCAGCGGCTCGGGCAGCGGCGGCAGCTGGCCGGGGCCGGCCTCCGGCACCGGCTGGCCGGCGGGCGCGCGCGCGGCGGCGAACGAGCGGTACGCGGCGTGCGGGCGCGCCGCGGGGCGCGGCGGCGCGTGCGGCGCGTCGCTGTCGTCGCTGGAGTTCTCGGCGGCGGCGCCGTCCTCCTGCCGGAGCTTGCGGCCGAGTGAGGTGGCCAGGTTGGAGAAGATCGTGGTCGCGGCCGTCTCCAGGCTGTTGCGGAAGAAGGAGGCCACCTGCGGCGCGCGGCGCGGGGTCAAACCCTAGCCCTTAACCTAGCACACTGCTCCCAAGCGCATGCGCAGGCTGCTGACTTGGGGTGTGAGGGCGCCCGCGTCGCGCGCAGGCGCTTGGAAAGGGCAGCGCTGCGCATGCCATGCATGGCTGCAGGGCATGCCCCTGACCATGCTGCCCTGCCGAAGCCCATGCAGCAGCGCAAAAAAAGTGACCAACGGAGCGAATCAGCGAATGCCGAGTCAGACCAGAGTAAGCAGCACAGCGATAGAGCAGGGGGTTCGGCAGGCGCGCGCCTGCGGCGGCATCGCGGGCAGCGCGGGCGGCTGCGCGCCATTGCGCGGCGGGCCTCCGGGGCGCGGCGCAGATGCGACGGCCGCGCTCACCTCGTTGACCGCGCCGACGGCGCCGTTGACGTCCGCGGCGAGCGCGGGCGCGGGCGCGAGCGCCAGGGCGGTCGGCACGACGGGCGCGTCCTCGCCGGTCGGCGCGGGCGCGGGCGCAAACTCGACCGTGGCCACCGGCTCGTCCGCAGGGCTGGCCTGCGCGCCGGCAGGTTGTCAAGAAGAAAGTGCATGGGATTGAGGCACCATAGAGATCGGTGGCAGTACCACCAGGGGCGCGGCGCAGGACCTAGACACATGCTGGTTCTTTGGCGTACTGCCACACACGCATGCCACAGCATCGCCTGCAGGAAGGGCCTGATTATAAGCATGCGCGCAGTGCACTGGCCTTGGAGGCGCGCAGTGCACTGGCCTTCCAGCCACGCACTTTCAGTGCTAGTGAAAGTGCACAAGCGGGCGCGCGCCTGCTTCAGGGTTCGCAGCGTCATCACGCTGCTGGACTCCATGGCGGGCGCGGGCGCGAGCAGCGCGGACAGCGCGTCCTGCGTCAGCAGCGCCAGCGGGTCCGGGTCCGAGTCGGAGCCCTTCTGCTCGACCTCGCCGCTGGCCTGCTTCAGCGTGCGGTGCGCGTGCGCCAGGAAGGAGACGCCCATGGCGGGCGCCTCGGCGGCGAGCGGCTCGGCCTCGCTGATGTCGGCGGGCGCCTCCTCCGCCTCCGGCACCTCCTCCAGCACCGACGACGCCTGCTTCAGGCCGCGGTTGCCGTTGACGGTGGCGTGCGTCGCGAAGGGCGAGACGACGGCGATCGCGGGCGCCATCGCAGACAGCGCGTCGCTCAGCTCGGCGGGCACCTCGGTGACCGACGCGGTCGCCGCCTCCAGCAGGCCGCGGTGCGTGTTGGGCATGTAGTAGTGCGAAGCGAGCGAGGCGGTCGGCCCGGCAGCGGTCTCGGGGCGCGGCGGCACCGGCAGGGTCGTCTCAGCGTTGTCCACCATCGACGCCATCGACGTGGGCTGCGGCGCGCGTGCGCATTGTGTCACACAGGGCACTGTGCTGTCCGGACACTTCATGAGCTCTGCAAGACAGGAGCGCGCATGTCGGGTCTTGTACAACAAGCACGCTGCCTCACGAAGACGCCCGCCACGATAACAGGGCTGCTACGATGTAAAAATATGGTGCAGTCTGTCGTTTGGAGAGTCAGCTCCAGGCTGTAGAGCCGCACGTTGTGTGAAGCAGAGCGCCAATGTGCACAGGCACAGACACGCCATCAGATCGCTGTATGACCATTTATGTAGCATGATGACACGGCTCGCAGCAGTACACAAAATAACTCAACATTCAGATCGGCCAGCGCACCTGCGGCGGGCCGGCGAGCGCCTCGGGCTGCTCCGGGCGCGGCGGCCCCTCGGGCAGCGCGGGGCGCGGCAGGGCCTCCGGGCGCGGCGGCTCGGGCAGCGACGGCGGCTGGGCAGCCTCCGGGCGCGGCGGCTCGGGCAGCTGGGGCGGCTGGGCAGCCTCCGGACGCGGCGGCTCGGGCAGCGCGGGCGGCTGGGCGGCCTCCGGGCGCGGCGGCTCGGGCTGCGCGGGCGGCTGCGGCAGCGCGTCGGGGCGGACGGCCTCCGGGCGCGGCGGCTCGGGCAGCTGGGGCGGCTGCGGCAGCTCCGGCCCGGGCTGCGCGGGCGCGGGCGCGGCCTCGGGCAGAGGCGGCACCTGCTCCTGCAGCAGGCGGTGGTTGGGGCCGTGGTGGTGGTGCTCCTGCGCGCGCCAACGGCTCATCGGCGCCCCAAGCGCCACCCGCAGGGTCAAGACAGCAGCGCGGCAGGTGTCGGCGCACATACTAAGACAACATGTGCGTAAGACAAGCCAGGCTTGAGTTATATTAGGCCTCTGCAGGGCACTCTGGCGCAATACTGATACGTGCCGCCGGGGGCGCTCAACCGAGCAACTGCAAGCAGCGCTGCGAGACCCCACAGCCACCAAGCATGCGATTGGCGCGCCTGGCGAGCCGCGAAGGAGCGGGCGGGGCCGGCGATGTCGAGCGGGCCGCGCGGCGGCTCGGGCGCGCCCTCGGGCAGCGGGCCGGCGCCCGGCGCGTGGGCGCCGGCGGTCAGGAGCGCGCTTGCGCGCGGGCGCGGCGGCAGCGGCAGGGGCAGCGGCGCGGCCTGCACCGGCAGCGGCGCGGCCTCACCCTGCGCCGGCAGCGGCGGCCCCGCCTCGCCGCCAGGCACCAGCGGCAGCGGCGGCTCCTGCGGGCGCGCCTCGCGCGCGGCGGGGCGCTCTGGCCCCGCCGGGCGCGGCGGGAGCGCGGGCATCGGCATGGCGTCCTCCTGCATCAGGTGGCGGCCTGCCGCACGGCATGCGCGTCAGGCGCGGCAGCGCTGATAGGCGTTGAGCGCGACAGGGCCCCGGCACGCTGCCACTTTGCAGCGCCGCAAGCAGGCAACGATTGTCCTGTGCGTCTCAGAACACGGAGGACAGCTTTGGGTGTTGAGGCGCACGCGTGCACAACCACGCAACCATGCTCAAAGGCGCAAGGCGGGGCGCGCACCATGCGCGGTCGCCGCAGCGCTGCGGGGAGCCACACAAGCGCGTCAGTCACGACCCGAATGAGAAGCGGCAGGTTGCCAGCGATCAGAGCGCCTGTGCACTGCCAGTACGACAATGGCACTGAAGAGCGGCCCACGGCGCGTCCAGACATCCCGCTGCAACTGCGCATCAGCTCAGGCAGCACCAGCCGCGGCACGCAGGCAGGGCCCTGCAGGGATGCAGCCCATGGCAGTTTGAATGCAAGCCTGAGGTGCAGCCCGTGTCTCCCAGGCCAGAGCGTGGCTCCAAGCACCTGGCACCGGAGGTGGTGAGGACCAGCGTGGCGGCCAGCAAGGCCACGAGCGCCAGCGGCCGCAGCATCGCTGCTCCGCTTAGCTTCACCATCGAGCTCCCCAGCTGTCAAAGCAGCCTGCAGCGCCAGTTACAGCAGCAAGTGAGCGGCACCGCAGAATTTACGGGAACGCAGGGCCGCGGGGTGACGCCCCGCACGCTCCCCTGCCAACCGGCTAGCTTGTCAGCAGGGTGCCGCTAGCCGCTGGCTCAGCCAGGCCCTGGGCAGAGCGGCTGCTGCGCTGCCTTCCGGTGCAGGTGAGCAGCAGGCTGACATTGAGCGCAGCTGCTGCCAAGCTCCCCGTCTTGCCCCTCTGCATGTCAGGGTGGCCCCGGCAGGGCGGCACACCTGAGGCTGTACCGTGCAAGTCTTTCCTGAAACGCCAAGCTCACGGCGTCTGGTTTTGCGGGCGGGCAGCTGGCTGTTTTGAGGATCTCTTCATCAGGCGCGCCTGCCCCTTTGTTTTTGTCTCGCCACCCTTGACCTGGCAGGGCTTGCATTGGGCGCGGCGCGCATCCACCCATCTGGATTTGGAGGACGTCGACGCCGTCGTGCTCCACGGCACCCGCGCCCTCGGCGCCACGCGCCTGGGCCCGCCGCGGCCGGACGGCGCCCCGCCCCGCGCTCTGCTGCCTCAGCTTGGCAGCGAGGCCGCGAAGCACGGCGTGCTGAAGCGCAGCCAGGTGCTGCGCCGGCGCGGCGTGCGCCTGTCGGACCATTTAACGCGCACGCAGATGGCGCTTAAGAGCGCGCTCAACGGCGAGTGCATGCGCCGGCGCTGCCGCGGCCGCCGCCCGCGCCCGGGCCCCCGCCGGGTGTGCGGCTGGCGCTGGCCCCCGACGCTGCGGGCCCGGGCGTGGTGGGCGGGTGCTCGCGGACGTGGCCACCGGCGTCGTGGAAGAAGAGGCGCGCGCCGCGCCAGAACGGGCGCTCCCCCGCGGCGCGCCGGCGCATGCACTCGCCGTTGAGCGCGCTCTTAAGCGCCATCTGCGTGCGCGTTAAGTGATCCGACAGGCGCACGCCGCGCCGGCGCAGCGCCTGGCTGCGCTTCAGCACGCCGTGCTTCGCGGCCTCGCTGCCAAGCTGCAGCAGCAGAGCGCGGGGCGGGGCGCCGTCCGGCCGCGGCGGGCCCAGGCGCATGGCGCCGAGGGCGCGGGTGCCGTAGAGCACGACGGCGTCGACGTCCTCGGCCTCCGGGAGGCCGTGGACGACGAGGTTCGCGGCCTGGAAGACGCGCAGGTTGGCCTCTGTAGCCTCCTTGTTGAAGTGGTCGCGGTTGATGGCGTCGGCGTTGACGGCGTTGGCGCGCTCGCGCGCGGCGTCGGCGCTCGCCTGGGCGGCCCGGGCCGCGGCGACGGCTTCGCGCGCCAGCTGGTGGGTCTTGGTGGCGGGCGCCGTGGCGGTCGGGGCGGCGCGGGCGGCGGCGGCGGCGCGCTGCAGCTGCGTCATCTGGCCGACGAGCGGCAGCAGCTGGCCCAGCTGCTCGCGCTGCTCCGCCAGCTGCTCTCGGTGCTCCGCCAGCTGCTCCTGCTGCTCCTCCAGCTGCTCCTGCTGCGCAGCCAGCATCTCCTGCTGCGCCGCCACGCGCAGCTGCAGGGCGCGGACGTGGGCGTCCGTGGCGAGGTGGAGCGGCATGGCGCCCGCGGCGGCTGTCTTGCGTACTTTCTTCTGGAGCCGCGTACTGCCGGCCGGGCCGTCAATCGCCGGGGCCGGGCCGGCGGCCGTCGGGGCCAGCGGCTCCGGGGCCGGCCCAATGGCCCCGGGGTCGACAGCGACCCGAACGACGGCCGAGGGCCCGTTCAGCCCGGCCTCATCGGCCGAGCGGGTTACACCCACAGAGGCGTCCATGTGCTGATCCCCCGCCCCACCTGCCTGGCCGCCATCCCCTACCTGCTATCTATTCCCGCCCCGTTCCTGGGTCTACCCGTGCCCGTCCCGGCCTACCCGTGCCCGGCCTGCCTGCCTGCCTGCCTGCCTGCCTACCTGCCTGCCCGCCCCGGCCCGTGCCCGTCCCCGTGGTCAGGGGGCCCCGGCGTCCTGGCTGCGGGTGCTAGCGATAGCAGCCGCAGCGCTCCTGCGTGCGTGCGTGCGTGCGTGCGTGCGTGCGTGATGTTCCCCGGCCGGCGCCGGCCCAGCCGCCCGTCGTCCTGTCAGGACCCGGCGGTCTGGACCCCGTACCTGACGCGGCTGGCGCAGGGGCCGGCCGCAGCGCCCGCTCACCTGCCGCCGGCTGCGCCCGGCCAGCCTCCGGCTCCGGCCGGCGCCGCTGCGGCGCTCAACGAGCCGCTCACCGAGGGCGAGGTACTCGACGCGCTGAAGCTCCTCAAGAACGGCCGGGCGCCGGGTGCGGGCGGGCTGCCCGCGGAGCTGTTCCGCTACGCCCGCGGGGGGGGAGAGCCGCCCGAGTACCTGCTGCTGCCCGCGCTCACCGCCATGCTCGACGGCTGGTTCCGCGCTGGCGCCTTGCCGGCTGCCGCCAATGTGAGCCTCGTCGTGCCCGTGCACAAGCGCGGCGACGCGAGCCAGCCGGGCAACTACTGCCCGATTGCGGTGGGGGAGCCGGCCATGCGGCTCTACGCGGCGCTGCTCAATCAGCGGCTGGTGGGGTACACGGAGGCGGAGGGCCTGCGCGCGCCGTCGCAGGCGGGCTTTCGGCCGGGCATGTCCACGCTGCACCCGGTGTTCACCCTGCAGCACCTGTTCGACCGCGCGCGCCACCGGCGGGAGCCGCTGTTCTGCTGCTTCCTGGACCTACAGGGGGCGTACGACCGCGGGCCGCGGCCGCTGCTGTGGGAGGCGCTGGCGCGCCTGGGGCTGCACGGCGCCATGCCGGCGGCCATTCACTCGCTGTACACCAATGCGCAGTACGCCATCAGCGTGGGCGGGCGCCGCGGCGCCGGCGTGCCGTCGGCGCGCGGCGTCAAACAAGGCTGCCCGCTCAGCCCGACACTCTTTGGCCTCCTGCTGGACAGCCTGCACTAGGAGCTGCGGGCGCGGGCGCCCGACGCGGGCCCCGCGCTCGCCTGCGGGCGGCGGGTGCCAGATTTAGGGTATGCAGATGATTTTTGTTTAGTCGCCACCACGCCCGCCGAGCTGCAGCGCCTGCTTGACATTGCGCACGCGCACCTGACCGCGCTCGGCATGGCCGTCAGCGCGGAGAAAACACGGGTTATGGTGTTTCGCACGGGGCCTGCAGAGGGCGCGCCCGCGCCCGCCTGGACGTGCGGCGGTGCGCCCTGGGGCAGGTTGCGCAGTACAAGTATTTAGGCGTTGTGTTTTCGGCGCAGCACGGCATCGCCGCCGGGTTCCCGCACCTGTGTGGCCGCCTGCAGGCCAGTTGGGCGCGCTTGCAGTTGCAATTTGCAGAGTTGGGTGACGGGCTGTCGCTCGCGCTTATGCGGCAGCTCTTTATGCAGGCCGTCCCGCCGGCGGGCTCATATGCTTGTGAGGTGTGGGGTATTCGCCGCCTGTGTGGCCGGGAGCAAATGGACCGCGATCGTCTAGAGCGCGCGCATGTGAAGCTGTGGCGCCGCCTGCTTCAGCTGCCTGATAGCGTTGCCAGTGCCATTGTGCTGCGGGAGTTGCAAGTGTTGTCAGCGGCGCACACCTGGCTGCGCAGCACGTGCCGGTTTTGGAATGCGCTGGCGCTGCGCCCCGTGGGCTGCTTATGGCGAGCGGTTGCGCTCTCCGATTGGGATGACGCCAGTGCGCGCAATGTCAAAAACTGGGCTTGGTCTGTGTACATGCACTTGACTGATTTGGGGTATATGTTGCATGTGGACCGCCGCCGCTTGGCTTTGCTCTAATCGATATTGTCATGCGCCTGCACACCGCGCGCGAGCATGCCTGCTGGCAGCACTGTGATGTTTGCCCGCGCACCGGCCCTTCGGCGGGCGCCGCCCACTGCACGTACCTGCGTTGGTTTAGCCTGCCGGCTGCCGCTCGGGGTAATCCATATTTTCGCCTCCGCCTGGGCCTGGCGCGGGTGCTTCAGGTGGTGCGCTTTTGGCTGGGGTGCTCCACGCTCCCCTTTGTTGCGCAGCGGAACCGCAGGGTCCCACGCGCCGCGGGTCTGCCTGTGCTGTTACCAGGGCGCCGTCGGGGACGAGTTTCACATCGTGTTTGCGTGTCCGGCCACTCGGGCCGCCTGTGCGCCTTTTGCGCACCTTTGCACCTCTACCATGCTTGCATTCAGTCGCCACTCGGACACCTTAGCGGCTGCCCGCTGTATCCTCGCGTGCTTACATGAAGTTCATTTGATCACTACGCGGCCCGTAGGGCTGCGGCCGTAAGGGGCCCAGTTTGGCCGACACACGGTTGTAATTCATTCATCCACGCATCCATAGTGCACCAGGAACCACCAGAGCGGTTGCCTGCTGACAGCAGGCTACTGTGCTCTGCCGTCCTCAGCTACAGTGAACTGCCGTGCTCAAGTGGCATGCTATGCAGTCCTGCACAGGGGTGCACCCTAAAACAGCTGGCTGATATATGGGTGATAAGAAGTATATGATAAGATGCGTTACTTATTGCTCGGATATTGCATAGCCACGCGTGTTGCCGGGCACAGCACTGTACATCAAGGTTACCACGCTGCGGTCGTGCCTGGCCACCTGTGCAGCAGCAGGTGAGGCAAGCCACGGAAGGCACCGCACAAAACGCGTCACTGACTGGCCCCACCAGCTTGGACTGCTCACAGTATACATGGCACAGGTAGGATCCGCTGTAAGCGTGCGCGCTCGCTAGGCGAAAGGTGCGGCCAAGCCGCACATAAACGGCTCCATAGAGTACCTTTCCCCACGCTTGGTGCTTGACTTAAGTACGTCAACGCCGGCGTAGCTAGGAGCTGAGCTGGAGCGGAAACAGAGTGGGGCGCAAGTCTGCAGAGTCCAAGCGCCGTGCAGGCAGGCGTGCGCCCGGCGTCGGCCCCAAGGTCGCCGCTGTGACAGCGACCGTGCCCCAAAGGCAGGCCATCGCCAGCAACGCCGGTCGGGCACCCGCGCCTGGGCCCCTGCAAGGGTGCAGCGGCACGTCGGGCCACTAGTGGCGGCCCACGCTGCCGGACGCGCCGCCCAGGCCCACGCTGATGAGCCGCGAGCTCTCGCTCAGCCCCGGCAGCGCAGGCGGCAGCTGCCCCGGCCGCGCCTGCAGGAACGACTGCGGGCGGCCGGCGCCCTCCAGCAGCGTGCCGGCCGCCGCGCCCGGCGGCGGCGGCGGCGCCGCCGGCAGCGCCGGGATCGCCACCGCCGGCAGCCGGTGGCCCTGCACCGTCAGCGGCGGCAGCCAGAACGCGATGCCGCCGTTCGGCGCAGGCGCGGCGGGCGCGGGCGCAGCCGCGGCCGCTGCCGGCAGCGCCGCATCCGGCGACCGCTGCTGCCGCGGCTGGGGAGGCGCCGGCGCGCCCGCGCCGGCATACGGCGTGCTCTGCTGCACCACCTCTGCCCAGGACTGGCGGACGGGCGGCGCGGCGGCGGCGCCGGCGTCCTGCGGCCCCCCGGGCCCGCCCGGCGCGCTGCTGGGCTGCGGCTGCGGCGGCAGCGGCAGCTGCAGCAGGCGCCTGCCGGCGGCCACCCCGAGCGCGCCCAGCCAGTGCGCTGCCACCTGCAGCCGCCGGCCCGCGCCCACGCCGCCGGCCGCGGAGGCCGAGCCGCCCACGGCCGAGGCCGCGCCGGCCCCCGATGCGCTGCCGCTGGCCGCTGACGCACCGTCGCCGCCCTGGCCATAGTCGCTGGCCCTGAAGGGCTGCCGCTCGAAGGCGACCGGCACCGGCGCGGACGGGGCGCCCGGCGGCCCCGGCGAGCGGGCGAGGTTCTGGATCGCGGATGACACGCCCTGCGCGGCGGCCTGCGCATGGGGCGCGCGCCCGGGCGGTTCAGAGCAGGGCGGCCTTTGCAGTGTTGCCACACCGCAGGAGCCGGCACCATGCCTCACCGCAGGGGCCGGTACCAGGAGAGGAGCAGGGTTCATGCATCACCAAGCAGTGCAAGTGAGTACACACAAAGGGGGTGTCATGATCGGCGGCGCCTGCGGGGCGGCGACCGGCCCTGCGGAGCGCTAGAGTGCTGGCGCGCCTCGGACACAAGCGAAGCGGTATGCACTGGACCATGTTCCCGTGCTGCGTGCAGACAGCGCATGGCGCGCAGCCGCGGGCGCCCACCTTCTCGAGCGGCGCAAGGACTTGGAGCACGGTCGGCGGCGGCGGCGGCGGCGGCGGCGCCGGGATGAGCGCCATGATGTCGTTGGACAGGCCGTTGACCGCCGGCGTCAGCGCGGCCGCCAGCTTCTGGATCGAGTCAACGGTGTTGGGCGGCAGCGTGGCGCCGCCTGCCGCGCGCGCGCATGTTGCTGCTAGGCTGCCCTACCCTACCCTAAGCAAGAGCATGCGCCAGAGGACGCGGCCGCTGCAATGCCTTTGCTCGTGTTGGGACGGCGCTGGGCCATGCACTCGCACTGTGTCATTCAGCCGAGCGCGGTGGGGGCACTACGGCTGTTTGCCGGTGCTACCATAGCAGGGAAGCGTGCTGTCATCAGGCGCTGGTGAGTGCAGAGGAGCCGGGGCGCACCCGGCGACAGGAACACCTTGCCGCTGGGCGAGCCGACGTTCAGCTGCCCGCCGGCGGTGTCCTTGGTCAGGCGGCCCAGGTTGGTGCCCTGGATGCCGGTGCGCGCGGTGGGCGCGTCGCCCAGCGTCGCCAGGTACTGCTGCGCCGACTGCGCGCGACGGGCAGCCGCGGCTGGCGCAGCTTGCGGCACTGCATGGCTGCGACCGCTCGCGCAAGCGCTGCCAGGTGTGACAAGACCGCCGCGACCATTGCACGAACTCTTGAATGCGCATGCATGCAAGCAGGTGGGAGTGCATCAGGCAGAGCGCGCACGCGCGCATGTGTGTGTGAGAGATGAATTGCACTCGCTGCTTCTCGCACATCCTGACCAGACGTTCAGCGTTGACCTCAGGGGCAAGCGGGGCGGGCGCAGGGCTGCTGGTTAGGCGCGCGCGCCTGGGCCGCGCGCGCGCCCTGGACCAGCGTGTTGAGGTCGTTGGACGTCAGCGGCCGCGACTCGGCCGTGAGCTGCGCGCGGCCATTCGCCCGCGCGCGCTTCATGGCGGTGCGCGGCCGCGCCACACTGCTCCGACTTGGAGACATCACGTACGGGCGACGGATCACACACCACCCAGCTTACTCAGCTTACTCAAGCGAGCGCTCGCTTCTAGGCATGCGCTGGTGACACACACGGCAGCTGCTCGGCAGCGCGAGCGCCCAGGCGCGTGCGCTGCGAGTGAGTAATGCTGCGCACCTTGGCGAGCGCCTGCGGCGCCGCGGAGGACAGGGGCTGCGGCAGCGTGGCGTTGGCGGCCCCGCCCGCCCCGCCGCCGGACGCCTGCAGGAATGAGATCGGCCGGCCGGCGGCGGCCGCGGCGGCGGCCGCGCCCCCGGGCGCCGGGGCGGCTGCGGGTACGCCCGCGAGGGCCTGCAGGGCGGCTCCCCAGGTGAACATGGCTGCAGGCGCGGGACAGGCCAGGTTCGGGTGAGGCCTGGACCTGGGCTGGCAGGTGGCAGGGCCCTTGGGGAGGCAGAGCCGCACGGCGCGATGGGGGGGCCGCAGGAGGCCGCGGCTGCGCGGAGCCGCGACACAGCCCGGGCGCGCCTGCAGCGAGAGCGGCGCGCCCGAGTCGGCCGCCAGCGAGGCCGCGTCCTGCTTCAGCAGCGCCGCGTTGGCCGCGCGCGCCTGCGCCAGCGACGCGGAGCCCATGCCCGTGGCCGCCAGCAGCGCGGCTTGGTTGCGGTTTGACACTACCTGCGCGCACGCGCGGCGGGCGTGATTCGCCCTGGCCGGCAGCCCGCGGTGTCGACCGGCCGTCATCGGGACGGGTCGCCCCTGTTGCTATAACCCGCGCGCCCAGCTTGCGGTGCAGGACAGTGCGCATGTGCCCTGCACCAGGTCGATCGGGGTTCGGGTCACAACCTCAATGTTGTCAGCCTCTGCGACACAGCGCGGCTCAAGATGGCGGGCACGCGGCGCCCCTGGGCTGGGGAGGCCTGTACGCCTGCTCGCCCCGGCCCTGTTGCGGCTCCGGCGCAGCGACAGGCTTGCCCCTAGCCACGCTGATGCCCGGTGGTGACCTGGGCACTGAACGCACTCTCCGCAACGTGGGCCGCGCCTGCTCCGTGGCAGGCGATGCGCTCTGCACGGCCGGCGAGGCCAGCGACTGTCCGGCGGCGCCGTCGCCCGTGAAGCCGCCGCCCAGCGCAGACGTCGCACTGGCAGAGGCGTTGGTCGCGCCGCCAGATGACGCGTCCTGCAGCCGCCAGTGGGATGCATGAGCTGGGACAGGAGATGCCATGGATGCGTGCTGCAGGCCAAAAACTTAGCTTCCTCTTGTGCAGCTCCATGCATGGTTATGGACACCAATGAAGTGTGCTGCAGGGAGGTTTGCACCTGCAAGCATGTCTGCGGCGTGCTGGAGGCAGCGTGGTGCCGCTGGGTGTGGCTGTGCAAGCCCTTGGCAGCACCACGCGCCCGCCCCGCCAGGCAGCTGCGCCCAACACGCACGGCAGCGCGCACCTGTGGTGCGCCAGGCGCCGGCTGCAGCCATGCGTTCTCCGGGCGGTTGTTCGTCGCGGCGTCAGCGTAGTACTGCTGCTCGCGCGACAGCGCGGCGGACGTGGCCGGGGCCGCGCCAGCGCCGCCGCTGCCGCCGCCAGCGGCAGAGCTGCCGGACGCCCCACTGCTGTCAGCAGAGGACCTGGCCCCCGCGCCGCCAGCGCCTGCGGACCCTGCGGCGGACTGCGTGCTTAACTGCGCCCGCTGAGTGCTGCCGCCCCCAGCTGCGGCGGCCTGCTGTGTGGAGGCTGCATCGCTGTTGGCCCCGCTGTATCCATCTGCCATGGACCCTGCGGCGGACTGCGTGCTGGACTGCGCCTGCTGAGTGCTGCCGCCTCCAGCCGCGGCGGCCTGCTGTGTGGAGGCTGCATCGTTGTTGGCCCCGCTGTATCCAGCTGCCGCGCTGGGCTGCTGAACAGCTGATGGCGATGCAACAGTGCTGCTGGCGTCCGTGCCTGCGCCGCTGCCAGCTGCGCTGCCGCCTGTGTCAGGCGCCGCACTGCCGCTGCTGCTGGCTTGCGCGATCGCACCTGTTGACAGCAGCAGCACGCAGAAGGCCGCCTGCGCATGCCAGGCACGGCAGTCTGCCGTGCACGCGTCCGACCAGCAAGAACGGCGCAGGCAGGAGAGGTGCAGCAAGAGCAGCAGGAGCAGGAGCAGCAAGGTAGGTGCCGCACCGCCGGCAAGCTGTAGCATGGCCGCATAGCTGCGCCTCACATCCCTCGCCGAGCTCAAGCGTGGCAAGGTGCTTCACTGCCTCCAAGCGTCAGAGCGGGCTGCGCGCAGACGAGGCGTGAGCTCTCTCCGGCACTTGGCAACATGCTAATCCATCTTACTATGTACAATTGTACAAATAAACCAAGCGCTGTATAGCGGCCCCTGAAAGTGCAAGCCAATACACATGTACAGCGGTGCTTCAGTCGGCGCACTAAAGAGCGCAGGCTGGCTGTTGCACCTCAACCCTAAGTGCACACGGAAGCGCGGCTGTGAGGCGCCGCTCTGCTACCCTGCTCTCCTTCAGCGAAGCGGCTCCAGGTCAGCAGCGCCACTTCGCATCGCGTTGCTGCGACGTTCACCGCGCAGCTAGGTGCTTGCAGCGATGCTCAGCAGGCTGGTCGATATTCGTAGCGCACTCCTCAGCGCCCTGTCAACAGCATGTGTGGGGTCTGCTGCAGTGCAGCAGCAGTGCACAGAGAGGAAGCACGACAAAACCTGTTCAATACACTTGCCGAGTTGGGCTCCCGGCAATGCCTGAAGGATGTTAATCGAACAGGGAGCTGTGAGGCTTCAGGTCTGCTCTGGGCTCACCAAGCTTTGTCTTCCTCTCTGCCGGTCAGCACGGCAGCTGACTCCACTGCACAGAGGTGCAGGCAAGCTGCCTGGGCACGCGGAGCGCAGCGGAGCGGTGACCGGCTCAGCCCGCGTCGTTTACACCGACCTCCTTGCTTTTCCTGGACTCCTCACTGTCAAGTATGATGGTTACAGGCCCGTCGTTGACCAGAGCGACATCCATCATTGCTCCTGCAGCGCCCGCATCACGCGCCACGAGTCACTGGGCATGCCCGCCGGCACCCAGCAAGCAGGCCAATGAAAGCGCTTACCAAAGACGCCGTCGTGCACGCGCTCTGCGGCGTATGCCGCACGCACGCGCTCCACAAACCCGGCGTAGAAGTCACGCGCCTGGCCAGCAAAGGCGTTAAACAGCTTCTGCGCGTCCTGCTGTGCCACGCAGCCGCACTCCGCTCACTACTTTCAGGCACTGGCGCACCTCGGCGGTCGGCATGGCTCTTGAGAAGTCGGGCGACTTTTTTGCGGTGCGCGTGAAGAGCGTAAACTGCGACACCAGCAGCACCTCGCCGCCGCGCTCTACCACCTGCACTTGCCCACTCCCCTCGCCTAGCGTGCCAATCGCCCGGCCAAGGCAGCGCCCTGCCAAAGCAGTGCAAGCCCTGCCAAAGCAGTGCGCCTACTCGTTGCGCTCGACAGGGCGCACGCTCTGGTTCCAGGCGCGCCCGGTCTGCGCGTTGGGCCACAGCTTTGTCTGCAACAGCTTCCTACACCTGCGCGGCGGCCTGAGCTGTGAGCCTGGGGCGGGGCGGCAGCGCAGGCTGCTGGCAGCATGCGGGCGAGCGCGCACAGGTAGTCCTGGTCCTCCTCGACGTCGCCGGCCCTGAGGCCCACCAGGCACAGGAGGCCCGGGCCGATGCTGGCCACTGTGCTGCCGTCCACCTGCAGACATACTCCGCTCGCGGGGGGGCCCACAGCATGCGTGCCAAAGAGCGTGTGTCCGGGCCGCGCCGCTCACAGTGACGCTGGCAGTTCGGACGCGCTGCACGACTGCGCGCATGCCGACGACGCGCACGGCGCCGCCGCGGGCCGCGGCGCGCCTGGGGCCGGGGCGGTGCGGGGCCGCGGTGGCGCCCGAGGCGCCCGTGCGCGCAGCGAGCGCTCCTCGGGGGGCAGATGCTGGCATGCGCGGGCAGCAGGACAATGTGCAGTGTGCTCACTGTGTGGGTGCAGCATCCTTGCACAAGTTGTGAAGCTTCATGTGGCTTGCAGCAATGCATGCAATGGAATGAAATCACAGCCGTGTAGCATTCACCATGCAGCAGATCACCCACACACAAGGGCTCCGCGGCGCCACACGCTGCCCGCCATGCCAGGTTCTCAACGTGCAGCCAGGGCCAACGCGGACATCACTCGTCGCACAAGCAGCGCACCCGCCGCCAGACCCAATAGCATTCACGGCCTCTGCACGCCCACTTATCCCTGGCGTCACACGGCGTCCGTGGCACACCCATACCGTGCTCTTATCATGCGGCTCCACCGGTGCTCACTGAGTGGAAAGCCCAAGCATACATGCGGCGCACGTCACGTCCCCAGCACGCCGAAAATAGACGTGCCATGCAAGTCAGACAGACAGACAAATCTGAAGGGCCGATATACCTCTGCCCGACACAATCAAGTACACAAGTGCTCCACGCCACTCAACCCAATAATCAACACGCACACAAGCCAGGGGTGATTGCACCACCCGCCCTCGCATGCAGCGCGGCATGCCGGGGGCTGCGCATCCTTCATGCGCTGGACGCTCGGCGCCCGCATTCGCCAGCAACGACAGCTGCATGCTGGCAGCCACGTCCATTGCCGCATGGTTGCGAGGGGCGCGCTGTGCACTCTGCCGTCCGGACCAGCCTCTGCGACGCTCTCCTGGCAGCACGCTCAGGCTGGCGCGACCGCGCACCCCGCCCGCCGCCCAGAGCGCAGCGGGCCGGCTGGGGCGCGCTAGCGGATGGCGGAGAGCACCGCGCGCGCGCTCTTGGGCGCCAGGTCCACCGACTTGAGCAGGTCGCTGACCTTGTCCAGCTTCACCCGGTCCAGCTTGGCCGCCTGCGGCGCGCCCCGCGCGCCGTCAGGGCCCCGGGCGCAGCGCGCTCCGCGCGCCCTTGCCATGCATTCATGCACATCATGCAGCAACAGCACACGCGCGACTGGATGAGCACATGCCAAAGCGCATATCACGGGAAGCAGGTTTGAGGCAGAGCCAGAACTTCATGGGTACGGGGAGGGGCATCTGAGGCGGGACGCGCAGCGCTGGGCGGGGCGGCCGCGCCTTGGACAGCGAGTCCGGCACCGACGCGGAGAGCGGGAAGCTGGCGCGCTGCTGCGGCGACGCGCCGGCCTGCTTTGGCATGCTCTGCTGCGCCAGCGTGCTGTGGATGCTGGCGAACTTGCGCTGCAGCCGCTCCACCTGCGCGCGCGCGCCTGTCTGCACCCGTTTGCCTGAGGTGTGGTACGCCTCGCCTGAAGAGCTACGTCAGGGTAAACAGGGCGCCAGGCCAGCACATGCGTTGGCATCAGCAAGGTTTGTTGAGCAACTCATGCAGGGGCCGGCCGCGGCATTTGCTGCCTGCGCGCTGCGCGCGGGGTGAAGTGAGCGGAGTAGGGGCGCGAGCGCGCGCGCGCGCCTGGTGCAGCTCGGACTCCAGCGACCGCAGGCGCGCCTCCAGCGCGGCGCGCACGGCCGCCACGTCGAACACCGCGTCCAGGTCCTCCTCGTACGCCGCCTGCCGCGCGCGCGGGCGTCACGCCGCGCGGTGCTTGCCGCAGCGTTTTACCAACGGAGTCGGGTGCTCCCGCCGGACAGGCGCGGCGGCTGCCCTTGCACACCGCCCGGCACGCTGCCGCCGGGAGGCGCGGCCGCAGCGCGGTCCGCCCTGCAGCAGCCCGGCGGCTGCGGGGCAGGGCGGCGTGCGGCGCCAGGCGCGCTGGGCGTGCGGCGGCCGGGCGCGCCTCCAGCTCGGCGCGCAGGCGAGAGGGGAATGCGTCCACGACCGGCATGAGCAGGAAGCAGTTGAACTTCAGCTCCACCGCCTGCACCATGTGGTCCCGGATGCCTGCCGCGCAGGGCACGGGAGCATGTCAGCTCGCCAAGCGTACAAACCATGACCGCCCATCAACACCCGTATAACGGTCCCGCAGGTGGTGGGCGGTCATGCGATTATTGATGGGCGGCTATGCGTTTGTACGCTGGGCAAGCAGCAGGCACTTGTCTAACTGATGCGTGCGGGCGGCCTCGTGGTTAGCACGTCTGTGCAGCCGCCTCATGCAATTGCATGACGGTTAGCAAGCAGGAGCGGTGTCGCCGGACAGAGGCGGCGGCAGACACGGCGAGGTCGGCGCGCACCCTCGAAGATCTGGCACGCTGTGTTCGCAGGCATGAGCAGTGTTGCTGATAACAGGCGGCGGCACGCGCGGCGGGGTCCGGCGCGCACCCTCGAAGATCTGGCACACCAGCGCGGCCACGATCTCCTCGCTCATCGCGCCCAGCTGTCGGTTCCACAGCGTGTTCTCCAGCACCTCCACGACCGCGCTGTCCGGCTCCGGCGCCGCGCCGCCGCCGCCGCCGCCGCCGCTGCCGCCGCGGCCGCGGCCGCGCTCCGGCGCCGCTATCGCCGGCGGCGGCGTCGACGCCACCTGGTGCCCGGAGCCCGTCGCGTCAGTGCGCTGCCGACCAGCTCGAGCAAGGCAGCCGTGACAGACATGCACACTGTCTCCCAGGACACGGCATAGCCTGTTGGGCGGCAGGTGTGCCCTAAATATGCCCTGTTGTCCAACTACAACTGTGGACATGGTTTCGGACGCGCAGGTAGCAGGCATGCCTCGGCCAGCGCATTCTCACGCCCCGTACTGACAGGCCTCAGATGTGAGCAGAATAGGTCTCGACACAACACTCGTGTCCGCGACATGATGGGACGCAGGGTGGCACGCGCGGCGGCCGCGCGCGCCCGGCTGAGCATGGCCTTCAGCGACGCGCGCGACTTGGTGTGCAGGCTCCAGGTCACGTAGCGCGTCGTGGACATCAGGTCCTCCTGGCACTTGCCGCGGCACTGCGCGCGGCCGAGGGGGTAGGGTAGGGTTAGGGGCACGGCCGCGGCCGCCCCCTCGCGGCGGGCTGCGGGCTGGCGTGCGGGGCTGCCGCTGGCGGGTGCCGACAGGCGCTCCCTCAACCCGCTGGCGCGCGCCCGAACCCCAAGACAAGGGACGGCGCGCGCAGCCCAGTACGTAGGCTCCTGACGCTGCTCCTTGCAGACTCGCGGCGCACTGTGCGCATGATCGCATGTCAACCCTAACCCTAAAACTGTAAATGAACAGCGCGCGGCGCGCCGCGCCTGCCGCTCGGCGGACTCCAGGAAGGCGTGGTACGCGGCGCCGATGCGCTTGAGGAACAGGTCGTGGCCGGTCAGGAACTGCGAGTCGCGCTGCAGCAGGAACATTGCGATCGGCAGCATGCGCCGCAGGATGTGCGTGAAGCGGTAGCCGAGCTGCGCGCGCCGCGGCGGGCTGTCGGCGCGCGCGCTCAGCGCGCGCGCGCGCGGGCGCACAGGGCGGCTCATGCAGGCATCAGCGCGGCGGCTGGAGCGCGCTTCTAAACTACCACACAGGCCACCGCATGCGCATGTGGGGCAGCTGCGCTCCTGGGTGATGCAGGTCAAGCGGGCGCGCCGGGCCCTTGCGGCCGCTGGGCAGGCACCTGGTGCAGGAACGGCTTGAACATGTCGCGCTGGACACGCGCGCCGCGCGCGCGCCTAACCCCGGAGTGCAGCCGAGCGGCGCGCCGCGGACTGGGCGCGCGCCTGGTGCAGGAACGGCTCAAACGTGTCGCGCGCTTTGGACACGGCGATGACGCACGCGGTGCGCGTGTAGTTGACGCCGTCGTGGAAGTCGTCGATGCCGCACGCGTTGACGATCTCCTCACGGCTGATGTCGGGGCAGGCCAGGCCGCCGATGCCGCCGCGGAACTCGGCCATGGCGCGGTGGTACTGCGCGCCGCCGAACAGGCGCATGTGCGAGTTGGGCAGGTCTTCGGGCACCGGCAGCGCCTTGCCGTCGGGGCCCACAAAAGCGCCTGCGCGCCCGGCCAGCGCCGCCCTCCGCGTCTGCTATACGAGACAGTAGGCTCTGCCGCGCAAGGTATGAACGCCGTGCATGCGTGCGGGCGCAGGGGGCATGCATGGACTGTGTGAAACCAGGCAGTACCTACTGTGTGACACATAAAGCCAGAAGCTAGGTTGAGCACGCCCTCACCCATGCTCACCTTGGCGTCTGCACACGGCCAGGTGCGCCACCAGCCACGTCACTGGGCACTCCCTGCTTCAAAGCAGGCTGAGCCCCGAGCCCAAGGCGCGCGTCCGCGCAACAGCGCGGGCCGCGCACCGCCGCGGATGTGCTCGTCCGCCAGCGTCTCGCCGAAGCGCTCGGGCGGCGCGGCGACCGTGCCGCGCAGCAGCAGCGCCAGCTTGGCCAGGAACGCTTCCCGGAATGTGCGACCCTTGTCCTTCAGCCTGCACGCATGCATTTCATTACTCAGCGCCGTAATCTCTGCCGCGCTTGCATCCATCCACTCCTTGCACGCCAGACTCAAGAGACGCCCGTGCCCAAGAGCACACACCCGCCGCCGCACCAGACACGCGCCGTGTCAGACGTTAGGGCCGCTCTCGCACAGACGCCGGCAGTGCAGCAGGGCAGGGCACGCCCAGGGTTTGAAAACCCTGCCGGCACGGGCCGCGCGCTTGTCGGGGTGCAGGTCGGTCAGCTCGTCCTGCGTGTCCTCCAGCCGCCGCGCCGCATTGCGGTACTCCTTCTCCAGCAGCGGCACGATGGACGGCACGTTCTCCAGGTACCTGCGTAAGGGTCAGGGTGAGGGTCAGGGCGGGCGCGGCGCCGCCGAGGTTGTCTTAGGGTCAGGGCTGGCGCCAGGTGTGCTGGCCCACGCGCGTGCTCGCAGCCCGCGTGCGGCATGTGCGGCGCGCGCGCATCCGCTCGCCTGAGTCATGCATGGACCCATCTGCAATGACCACCGGCGCACTTTGGTGTAATTAGGAATTTCAGAAATGGTGGTTGGCTCACCAGGTCGCAGGTCATTGCAAGCTGGCAGCTACAAGGTAAGGGCCACACGACAAGTCTAGCGTCACGGCAACCGTGGCGCCCGGCCGCGAGCGGCCGCGGCGCGCGTCCACCTGGCGCGCACCGGCGCTGCAGCAGCTGCTCCAGGAAGCGGCGCAGCTGCGTGACGCCGATGCGCGCGCGCTCCGCCGGCTCCAGGCGGCGGTCCAGCCGGTGCTCCAGCTCGGCCACGTCGGCCGCCTCGCGCTCGCCGACCGCGCCGCGAAAGTGCTCGTTGCTGCGGAAGATGGCATCCTTGGCATTGCCGACGCGCCCCGACGGCACCGACCTGCGCGCGCACCGGGGCGTCGCTGCGCGCCCAGCAGAGCCCCGGCCGCGCGCTGGACGGGCACCCAAAGACCAGGCCGGTTGCACAGCCAGAGCAGCGCGAGCCTAATAACTCAGGGCTCCAGCATTTTGCGCTCCACGCATGGGTGGGAATACCCTTGCAGAAACTTCCTGCTGGTCACCAGGCGCGCGATTGCAGCAGCCCTTTCAGCGCTATTCCACATGCAAACGTTGCCGACATGCCGGCGCATGCGCCGTGCTCCCAGCCATGGGGGGCGGCAGCGGCGCGGCGGGAGCGCGCGTGAAGAAGGGGCAGCCGCCCAGCATGCCGGGCTCCAGCAGGCGGCCTGGCGGGCGCAGGAAGAGCTCCACGTCGTGCCCGCGCGCGAACTGCGGCAGCCGCGTGTCCAGCTTGGTAGAGACGACCACCGTGCGCGACAGGTGCGGGTCCACCTGCGCCCCCCGCGCGCGCGCCCGCCCTCACGCCGGCCAGCGCCATGGGCTTGCGCACGGACCGCGGGCGCCCCGACAGGACCACGGCCCGTCCGGGCCAGACGGCCACAGGGCGCGGCTCGTGTCGGCAGGCCGTGCAGGCCGTTTGGAGATATAGGCTTTCAAAGGCATGGTCTAGGGTTAGGGTTCAAAGTCTAGGGCCAGTGCTGCGCCGCGTGGGGCGGCCGCGCGGCGCGCCTGCATGACGAAGCGGCGCGTGGTGGCGTTGCTCCAGTCGTTGGTGTCCTCCAGGCAGAGGATGATGTACTCGCGCTGCTCCATCTTGCTGCGCACCATGCCCTCCACCTGCTTCTGGCTGTTCTGCAGCGTGCTGTTGCGCCGGCCCGGCGCGGCCGAGATCAGGCCTGCCGCGCGCCGCACCGCGCGCCGACTCACGGGGAGCCTTCACCGTCACGGTCCCTAGGGCGCCCCCATAATGCACTTGCTGAGACAAGCAGAGGCGTCATGCAGCCAGGCGGATCTGTGCATGCGGCCAGGGCGCGATGCCCGCTGCTCAGACCCTGGCTGGGGCCTGGCTGAGATAGGTTGCAAGGTTACCAGCATGCACCGGGCGCGTTGCGCAGAAGGGCTCCGCCCCTTGCTGTATAACGTCAGTACAAGAAGCAGGCAGCAGTCCAGGCTAACATGTCTCCGGCAACACCTCTGGCCGGAATCAGGCACGGCGTGCCATGAGGCTCACCAGGCGTATCGATGATGGTGAGGTTTGGACAGTACTTGTACTCGATTTTGACGACGATCTCCTTCGCCCAAAACTGCTGCTCCCGCTCCAGCCGCGCATTCTCATTCTCTATGTACTCCTGCAGCCCATGTGCTTGACTTGGCGCACAGGCCACACGTCAAACCCGTCCAGCAGTTCCGTGGCTGGTGTGGCCGTATGACTTTCCCTTTGGACATGAGACGTCTGATAAAGTTACGCATGCAGCTGGTGCTGCTATGGACGCCTAGGCTCCTAATAATGGATAGCCATCATCCTCCATCGCAGCGGGTTGGCGCAGGTGGCAGAGCGCGCGCGTCCCACTTGGCTTGTGCCACATGGCCGGGCGCCGTGTGCCGTAACCGGGGCAGAGGCCGAGCTGCCGGTCCTAGGCGGGCCCTGGCGAGGGGCGCGCCTCAGCTCTCCAGCGTGTCCTGCTGCTTGCCGCCCTATGGGGCTAGGGTCAGGGCAGGGCGGGCGGGCGCGCCTGCAGCTCCTCCAGCGTGACCTCCTGCTCGCCCGCGTCCTCGGTGAGCAGGTAGCAGTTGGGCTGCACGCACGCGCAGTTGTACTTCATGTGCAGCGTGATCGGCCGCCGCGTCTTGGTGCCGCCGCCCACGTGGTTGAACTGGAAGCCCATGAGCGCCTCCACCAGCGCTGCGCGCGCGCCCCCACCACCCTTCAGCGCGGCCTTGCCTGCTGCTGCACGGTGTTGATAAACGAGGAGCGAGTGTGCTCCCAGCTCCTTGCTGGCCGTTCGCCCACGCGGGGCGCGCAGCAGCCTCGCGGCTGTCAGCGCTCGCGGTGCGCCGACATGGCTGGCAAAGCATCGCCTCCGTAAGCGCGCCGCCCCGTGTGCTCGGCTCTGCACTGCTGCCCGGCGCCGCGGCAGAACATGTTTGGAGGCAGCCGTGAAGCGTGCGCGCTAGCCGCGCCGCTCTGCACGTATCTCTTTGATCACTTGAGGCACAACGCATGCACCCATTAGGTTGCACAACGCTGTGTGGACCTGACAACGTGCTTGCAGGCCGCTGACAGGCGCCTGGCGAGCGCGGATGAGTGTGCATGGCACGAGGTAGTATGACAGCGACGCGGGCCACGCGCGAGCGTGTACCTGACTTGCCGTCAGTCTGGTGGCCCACGACCAGGATAGCCGGCGCGTCAAAGGGCTTCTCAAAGTCCTGCGCCAGCGAGTGCAGCGCATTGTACGCCTCATACAGCGCCTCGTTGCCGCTCCGGAACGTGGCGGAGCTCCTGCGCGGACGCGCGCCTCGCCGGTCGGCCGCGGTGGCAGCCCTGCCTTGAGCCGCGCACAACCACGCGCCAGCGTTGCAGCGCGCTCATGCCTTGAACTACGCCCTCGCGGCGCTCCCTGTGAGCGTTACCCAGCTGTTGTGCACAACGACACGCACAAAGTTGCGGCGCGACCGCCTCGTCGAGGCCACTGTGCTCTGCAGGACCCTGGCTGCGTCGCAGTTTCACCGCTGCGGGCCCTGCACGGGCGTTCTGCAAGCCGCATGCTGCGCCTTACTAGCTGCTGCTGCGCGTGCGCCAACGCCGCTGCTCCACCCATCCACGGGGCATTCTTCACAACTACCAGCCGCGCGTATCCTGCTCAGCCCAACGACGCTGGCCGCCTGCTGTTGGTGTTGTACTCACACATGTGGCGGACCGGACCCGTTTCACAGCAGCTCGCACCAAGTAGTGAAAACTTTGGCGTGCGCAGCCGGACCCACCTGTCCGGCGACGATTCGATCGGCGGCACCTGCCGGCGCGCCGCCGCACGCCGCACCGACGGCGGCGTGCGGTTCTCCTCACCCTCCGGCAGCGCCGCATGGAAGCTGTCATGCGAGCCGCGCGGGTAGCGCCCGGGGTTGCTGGATGCCAGGCCGTTCAGCCAGACTGCGGCGCCCGCCTGGCTCATCTGCGCGCGCTGCTTGCAGGGAGGGGGCGCAGGCGCTGGGCTGCTCAGGAACGCAGGGCGCAGATAGATTTTGAATGGTAGGTCAAGCTAAGGGTCTTCTTCGGAGGCATTGAGCGCACCCGGAGAGCGGCACTCTTCACACAGCCGAGCTCGCTTGCACACGCGCTCACCTTTACGTGCTGCAGGCCTGTCTTGCATTGATTATATAATGGCAGCCTGCCAGGTCATATGCGTGCGGGCACGAATGTCCCCGCACGGCCGCTCTGACGGTGTGCTGTTGGTGTTTGTTGACTGCCAGGCGAGCAGCGCGTCTGGGGAGCGGCTGCCACACGCTCGACAGCGGGCATCAGCGCTAGACAGCGACGCTCGTTGAGGGGTGTGCAGAAGCTGCCCCCATACTGTTGACGCACATGGTGGCGGGTGCGGCTGGCAGGCTGTTGGCCTGGGCTGCAGTGTGCCATGCTTTCGTGCCATGCTCTGGCCCAGGACTTCTTGTGAATATCATATAAACATCCACGCCGCAACACAAGCACAGCTGCACAGCTATGCTTTGCCGGAGAGAACTCGCATGAGGTTGCAGCTTTGGACACTGTACAACGCGATATGCGCGCCCGTTCACACTGCGCACACTGGCAAACCACGCCCCCTGGCCATGTCTTCTCAGGACGATGACTCCTCACGCACAGCCTGAAGAGATACAATATGTTGGGTGGCACCAATCATCAGGATGCAGGCCGCGCATAACACTGCGCATGACACCGGCAGCTAGTGGTATCACTAGCTGCCACCAGCACTGCCGCCCCGCCTTCACCGCACAATACTTCCGATTTAGTCTGGATGACCCAAATCGTTCACCACCTGCTGCACACGCCCCAGGTTGCGCAGCGCAGCTGCCGCCAGCTGGTGCGCCGATGCCGAGCTGGCGCATGCAAGCACATGCTCCAGGGCAGCAACTCCCCCATATGCCCCAACTGCATCCCGACTCTGCCCGCTCTCGCTAGTCAGACACACGAGCGCGCATGCGGCCCTGTGATGCACAGCAGCAGGATGCGCAGGCGCCAGCAGACCGACCAGCGCCGCCACGCCCCCGCACACCCTGACACATTCTTTGTTCGTAGTATTGTCTATGCAAAAGTTCGCTAGCGCCGATGCAGCATACTCCTGCACAGTAGCAGAGTCGCCGGGCGCCAGCAGCCCCACCAGCGCAGCAATGCCCCCGCACCACCGCACGCAGTCCCTGTTCTTGGTGTTGATGATGCACGAGTTGCACAGCGCCGCAGCGGCCGCTCCCTGCACATCTGCTGGGCCGCCAGGCGCGAGCAGCCCCACCAAAGCCGCCACGCCCCCGCATTCCCTGATGCTGTCCCTGCTCTGGGTGTTGTCCTTGCACAGGTTGGCCAGCGCCGCAGCAGCCGCTGCCTGAGCGGCAGCCGTCCCGCCAGGCGCCACCAGCCCGACCAGTGCGGCAAAGCCCCCGCACTCGATCATGCAGTCCATGTTCTGAGTGTTTCCTACGCACAGGTTCTGCAGCGCCCGCGCAGCCTGCACATGCACTGCGGCAGAGCCGCCGGATGCCAGCAGGCCGACCAGCACCGCGACGCCCCCGCACGCCCGCACGCTGTTGCGATTCTGGGAATTGTCATTGCACAGGTTGTGCAGCGCCGCAGCAGCCTGCTCATGCATGGCGGCAGAGCCGCCGGGCGCCAGCAGCTCGACAAGCGCCATAACGCCCCCGCACGACCGCACGCTGTCCCTGTTCCGAGCGTTGTTATAGCACAGGTTGCGCAGCGCCCCAGCAGCCGCTCCCTGCACAGCAGCAGAGCCGCCGGGCGCCAGCAGCCCGACCAGCGCCGCGATACCCCCGCATTCCCGGACACTGTCGCAGTTCTGAATGTTGGCAGAGCACAGGTTCCGCAGCGCCCCAGCAGCCGCTTCCTGCGCAGCGGCAGAGCGGCCGGGCGCCAGCAGCCTGACCAACGCCGCCACGCCCCCGCACGCCCGCACGCTGTCCCTATTCTGCGCGTTATTGAAGCACAGGCTCCGCAGTCTCCGGCACCCGCTCCTAGCACAGCAGCTGGGCCGCCAGGCGCCAGCAGTTCGACCAGAGCGGCAATGCCTCCGCACTCCCTGACACTGTCGCAGTTCTGGATGTTGCCCATGCACAGGTTGTGCAGCGCCCCAGCAGCTGCTTCCTGCGCAGCGACAGAGCCACCGGGCGCCAGCAGCGCGACCAGAGCGGCGACGCCCCCGCACTCCCGAACGCTGTCCCTGTTCTGGAAGTTGTCCACACAAAGGTCACCCAGCGCCCCGGCTGCCTGCTCTTGCTCAGCGGCAGAGCCGCCGGGCGAGAGCAGCGCGACCAGCGCCGCGAGGCCCCCGCACTCCCTGACGCTGTCCCCATGCTGGTTGTTGTCCACGCACAGGTTGCGCAGCGCCCGGGCCGCCTGCTCGTGCTGAGCGGCAGAGCCGCCAGGCGCAAGGAGCCCGACGAGCGCCGCGACACCCCCGCACTCCTGCGTGCTGTCGCTAGTGTGTCGCTGCCCTCACTCAAGGTGACCAGCGTTCGCGCAGCGCGCTCCTGCGCAGCAGCGCACGCGGATGCTGTCCCTGGTGTTGGCGACTCTCATACAGGTGCGCCCGCAGTCACCAGGCGCAGAGCAGCATGGCCGCCCCTGCTATAAAGCCATCCAGCGCAGCAGTGCCCCACGCTCACATGCGCTGTTCAGCCATGGTGTGGGTTTCCCGGACGTGGCCGCAGCCCACAGCGCATCTTCCAGCCTGCTCTCACATGTCCGCAAGGAGCTGCTGGGCGCGAGCAGGCCTACCCGCGCCGCAGGGTTGTCGTTAGGTGCGGGCTGCTCGCAGCGGGAGCGCCTGGGCCAGAGCCATAGCTGTAGGAGGCGCATGGCTGGCAGCGCACTGCCCGAGCAGGAGATGCCTCGCCCACCGGCGGCTCTGTAGCAGCAAGCGGCTGCTCCTTCTTACCCACGCAGGCAAGCTTTGGTGCGCGGAGGCAAACCAAGGACAACACGGTCGGTCCGACATCACCGACACCGGGAGCGTTATGTTATTGTGCTGTGCTGTGCTGTGCTGTGCTGCTGCCTACCTGCCGACGAGCGCCGACTGGCTCCCTGGTAACGACCTCTGCCCTCATGCCTATGTAATGCGCACTCACATGGTGCCAGCCGCTCGCTGTGCGCACAGCGCTGGAGCGCCCCGGGCGCCGCTGGGCACCATGTGTCCACGGCCTGCCCTGCGGCAAGCAGCTCCGCAGCACTGCGCAGCAAGATCACGGCCGGCGCGCCTGCGCCATGCGTGTGCCTCGTCCACCTCACGCACAGGGCGCCGTGGGGGCAGCGCACGCCGCCGCCAAGTGTCTTGCAGGACCTGGCGGCACGCCTCGGCGCCCCCGCCGGCCTGCTCTACCTCTCCTGCCTGGTGGAGCACATCGAGAAGCAAGGGCGGGCGGTGGCGGCAGGCGGGGAAGCAGCGTCGGCGCGTCTGCCAGCAGCCGCTCAGCCAGAGGTGGCTGCCGAGCTGCAGCGCCAGCAGCGGCTGGCCCCCTGGGCGACGGCAGCAGCCGCGCGGACGCCCTGGCCGCGCAGCGGGCAGCAGCGGCAGCTATGGCGACGGCCGCGATGCGCCGGCGGCGGGGGGCACGCAGGATGCACAGCCGCCGCTGGGCGCACAGCCGCCGCCGCGTGCAGCAGGCGGCAGCGCCCGGCGGCGCGCCGGTAGTTCAAGCGCAAAGTGCCGCGACGCGGGCGTGAAGCACGGCCGCGAGCCGGCCGTGTCAGCGTGCGCCGCGCGTGTGGGGGTGCGGGGCGCGGGCGAGGCGCAGGTGGCCGGAGGGGCGGTGCTGGGTGCCGGCATCGGGGCATGCGCGGCCGCCCCTCGCGCCTGACTGACACCGGCGGCTGTGCAGGTGCACGCGGCGCGCAAGATTGCGCTGCTGAATCATATGCTGCACCGCGGCGGCGCCACGCGCCCTGTTTTGCTGTCCACCGGCGCACCCTGCCAGAGCTCCAAGCGCCCGGGGGCGGCTGCACTGGCCGCGGCGCGCACTGGATCAGCACATTCTTGTGACGCGGGCGGTGACGAAGGGCGCGCAGCGGCGGCGCCGCGCCCCGTCTTGCTGTCTGCCGGCGCGCCCGACCAAATTCAAGCACCCGCTACCACAATGTGCTGATCAGGCGCGCGCCGCAGCCGGCGCGGCCGGCCCAAGCGAGCGCTGTCTGCAGAGCGCGCCGTGCGCGAGCCTGACAGGGCGCGCCGCGGGGCGCTGGTCCCCAGGCATGCGCTTCTGCCGCATGGCGCAACTGCGCTTCCTGTTCGAGCGCGAGGCATGCAGCGAGCGCATGCGCTTTGCCTTCGTGCCTCTGTAGGGTCTGTAGGCATGGCCCCGTTCTGGGGCATGCTGGGCGTGATGCAGGCGCGCTTTGCGGCGGGTGCGGGCGAGGGCGGTGAGGGCATCTACGACGTCACGAGCCTGGACAGCATCATGCGGCCGCAGCCCGACGTGAATACGCCCGACACGCTGGACACGCAAGACAAATGGTACTGGAACCACCACTTCGGCTAGGGCTGCGTGCGCGCCGCCCGTCCGCGCCGCCGGCCACCTGCGCAGCGCCCTGCAGGCTGGGGCGCCGCGCCCGGCGCGGCCCGGCAGCCCGCCGGCGCCGCGCAGGTAGCCGACGGCGCCGGGCGGGCGGCGCGCACGTGCGCGGCCCTAGACAAAGTGGTGGCTCCAGAACCATGTGTCTGGCGCGTCCAGCGCGTCAGGCGTGTCCGCGTCAGTCTGCAGCAGCACCGGCCGCATGCAGGCAATTGCTTGCACCCAGAAGCTAAGAATGGCTGCTTGAACAACGCGCCATCCTCCAGGAGCCAGCGGCGGCTTCCGCTGTGTTGGCATGATAGCCTATGCAGACACATGGCTCCCCCTCCAGAAATAGCCGCGCACAGGTGGGCACGGGTGGGCGCATGGGTGTGCCCATGCACCCATGGGCAAGGAGCGCCTGCCCCCTTGAGCAGTGCAAGCAGCCGCGCGGACGCCCGTGCGGCCGCGCAGCGGGCGGCAGCGAAGGCGTTGGCGAAGGCCCGTGCTGCGCCGACAGCCGGGGCGTGCAGGGCGCGCTGCCGTGTCCGGACGCACTAGCAGCCGCCGAAATGCAGCAGCCGCCAGCGGCCGGCGGCACGCCAGGGGCCAAGCGCAAGCGCCGTACCGCGGGCGAGAAGCGCGGCCGAACAAGCGCTGCAGGGATTCCGAGCTACTCATGCATGACCTGTGCAGGAGTTGCTTGAACCGAAAGCTGAACAAATGGTGCCTGAACAACAGCACCAGTCTCCAGGAGCTAGGGTGGGCTTACGCTGCAGCGGAACTAAGCTAAGCTTGCGCTGCAGCGAAATTCCGCTCACACGGTGCGCACAGCGCTGTATGAGCATGACAGTCTTTGCAGACACACGGCTCTCCCTCCAGTACCGGCCGCACACAGGTACACCGTGTGCCCGTGCACCATAGGTCTAGGAGTCTGCTTCAAGCCAAGCACTCACAGGTAGCTTATGGTGCAGAAAGCGGAGAGCCATGTGTCTGCAAAAATTATGAAAGCACAGCAACAGCCTCGGCTTGCTCCTGAAACGAGACGCTCTAGTTCAAGCACCCTTTCTTTACCTCTGGGTGCAAGCGTGACTTGCACAGGTGGTGCAAGAAGCGCGCCTAAACCTTGCAGCACTTGACGGGACCGCGTTTCTCGCCCGCCTCTCGGCGGTTGCGCTTGGCACCCGACACGCCGGCGGCCCCTGGCAGCAGGTGTGCCAAGATGAAAGTTGGCGTTTCATTTGGGTTTCCAGCTCTAGGGTTGCAACTAGTTTGCATGCGCTGCTGTCAAATTTCTTTTATTAAGTACGGCGCTCGCTGCTGTGCTCGGGGGTAGGCTACTATGCCGTGCGTCACAACGCAAGCACAGTGCGCCTTTAATAGCTCCTGCGTACAGCAAAGGCAGACGCTTGCACACATTGAGGCCAGCCTGAGTCACAGGTCGTGGCTTCAAGGCAGAAGGGCCTGCCTCCCTGGTGCAGGTCGGAGCTGCAGTGCCAGACTGAGTGCACGTAGAGGGATAGGTGCCTTAGTGCCAAGGCGGGCCAAGTGCAAGCTGCAATCAACCAGCCGGTTGCAAACAGCTGCTGGCAGCGGCCCTGGGAAGTCCGGCAGCCCCGGAGCAAAGCCAGTCGCGGCGCTCCTAGCGTCCCTGTTCCTCACGGGCGCAGTGTGGGGCCCGCTCCTGGACGGCATCCATGGCCAAGTCCAGCTTCTAGAGGTGCTGCCTCCCCGCTGTTCCTGGCTTGCGTTGCAACTTGTCTTCCAGAACGTGTGGAGCCCCTACCAGCATCATAAGCATCGCAGCAAAGGGCGGTGTGTCGAGCAGCTTGGTTGTGCTGGCTGCGCAGTATGACAAGGCACAACTGGAGCTCGGCGGTCTGCACTCGTCCTGGTCAGTGGTGGTCCTGCTGGGAGCGTTCTACGCTGTGGTGGGCGGCGCCATAGTGGCGCTGGACGCCGCCGCGCTCGGCACACGCACCGCCAGCGGCGCGAGCGCGCCCGTGCGTGCACTTGTGGCGGGTGCGGGGCCTCCGCCGGGCTTGCACACAGCATGCTAATACTCTACCAAGGAACTGTTCGTGCGTGGCTGCCACCTGCGTGACAGCTGATACCGGGGGTGGCGTGCGGCCACTTATGCGGATGACTGTGTAAAAGTGGTGCATCAGCGAGTTGGAGTGCAGGCGTGTCCGCAGCTCACTCAAGAAGTTGCTGGTGTAGGCAGCTATGGCATATAGTGGGACTCGATTCTATCAGTGCTTGCAAAACGCTCACGCTTATGCTTGCTTCTAAAGTTGTTTCTCTCGCCGCCGCAGATCGCACGGTGTCGCCCATCGCACGAGCGTCGCTCCCGCGCGTGCTGCTGGGCGCGGGCAGCACCGCGGCGCTGCTGCAGCTGAGCGCCGTGCTGTACTCCAGCGGCGTGCCGTACTTGGCCATCCACGCGGCGCTGGCGGTCTGCGCGCTCGGCTGCTGGGCAGCATTCGACGGGTCACTGCAGGTGCACGCCGCGTGCGGTGCCTGGAGGTCAACGTGAAATATGGTGGGGGTGTTGGGCCAGGAGTCTGCACCTCCCTGAAAGTGAGCGGCTGGCGAAAGAAGGAAAGTCCAGATCGTGTTGTCTGCTTGTGCATGGCTGGTTGAGCATTTTATCGTCTGTGCTGCAAGGCGCTGCGTGTGCTGCTTTGTTACAGCTGCTGTGTCAGCTCGCTTCAGTGCCTTAGGATCTCTTAGCAGAGTGTGTACGCACTCAGAATAGGGACATATAGCTCAATGAGATTAGTGCCTCAGGAACTTCACTGCTGCAGTCCTACCTGTGCCTTAGGATGCCGTGGTTGGGACACATGACGGGGAGTCTACCAGGACCGAGCTCTCAGGCAAGTCCAGGACGGAGCCTGTGCATTGAGCCGCCGCCGCTCAGCAGGCATGCGCGCGTGCAGGGGGCGCTCCTGAGCAGCGTGGTGGCGCTCGCTGCTCCGTTTGCGTCCGAGATCGTGCTCATGCGGCTGGGCCTGTGGCACTACCCGCGGCCCGACGTGTTCATCGCCGGCGCGGGCGTCGTCTCCTGGGTCATGTGGTGCGCTCGCGCCCGAAGCGCGCCGGGTAGGAGTGCCAGTTTGCATGATATGTGAATAGGTAACACGGCTATGATCGAAGTGCATGTGCCATGCTCACCTGCAGCTTTAGGTGCAAGTTGAAACTCTATGGCGTGCTGTGATGGCAGGTGCTACTTTGCATACACGAGCGCGCTCAGCCTGCTTGCGCGGTGGACGTGGCGGCGCCTCAACCAGCCAGACGCCTAAGCAGAGTAGCTATGCGCCTGTGTGTCATGCAACTCGTCTGCGACCTTTTCTGGGCCATTTTTGGGTTGACATTGATTAGACAGGTTAGGTAGATGTCAGCCAAGCTTCGTAGGTCAGTGTCTAATCAAATGTTACCTTTGCTGCTGATTAGGAAAGTGCACGTTTGGAAGTCATTCATCATTCATTCATCGACTGTGGGAAATATTGTAAAATATTGTTGTTTTTTAAAACCTGCATGTCCTTGAATAGCTGAGTCCGCATTTAAGGGACGTCGCAAGTGCAACGCTCCTTGCAGTGCTGTGGCTTCCAGGTTCATGCCTAAACTGCGGATGAAAAGGGCAAGACTCCCAGCGCGTGCGCTGCAGCCCCCGCTCCGCCCCCCGCGCGCGCTCAGACCTTACGCGCGCGCGTGCGCTGCTTGGTCGCGCTCTCCACCACCTTGCGGTCCAGCAGCAGGCCCTTGCGCCGGCGCACCTCGTCCACCAGCGTGCGCGCCAGGTTGGGCGCGCCCGCGCCCTGCCCGGCCTCGCCAAACTCCTCGCGCTCCTCCTCGGTTGTGGGCATGAAGAAGGGGTCCACCTGTGCGCGCAGACGTTTGCTTGTGCGATATGTATTGGGCAAATTGCTTGCACCTTTGGCCTGCCTGACATCAAATCTGCCAAAAAAAGCAAGTCAGCAGCTTCGAGGTTGAGCTGCTGGCTGGCTGCGGCGCGGTTCGCGCTGGCTCACATGGTGTGCAGAGCGGTCGCATGCGGCGTCAGATCCAGACACTGGAGGTGCTGCAAACCAGGCCTCCTATCGATGGTGGAATGACAGGGTCAGGAGAGTGCACACGGGAGCCATCTGATCGGCGGCACAAGACACTGGGAGCAGGGCGCTCCCGCTGCTGATGAGAGGCGAGCAGCAGAGGGGCATGCGCGCGCCTGAAGGCGCTCCCAGTGGCTCAGCATGAGCGCCGCTGAGGCTGCGCCGGAGCAGCGCCGCCGCAGCTCATCTGCCAGCCCGAACGACGCCTGGCGCGGGACGCAGTCACAGTCGGACGCCGAACACAGACCGCAAGCATGCGGAGGACAGCGGCCCTTGGGGCCTTCAGCCTTCCGCCGGCCGTGGGGACCATCCGAGCTGGCGCGATGCAGGCGGGACATTCCGGCGCGCCGAAGCCGGCAGGCTGAAGCCCGCAACACGGCAGGGCCCGCGCGTAGCGGGAGGCGGGCGGCCGCGCGCCTGCATGGGCAGGAACGCGTGCACGCTGAAGTGGCCGCTGCCCTCGCGCAGCTCCTCGCGCACGATGCGCGCGCGCCGCCTGCCCAGCACCGCATACACGCCTGCGGCCCCCGCGCGCACCCCAAATCAGGCCGTTTGTCCTGTCCGTCACACCCCTGACCTAACAGGTGGGAGGGCCCGCGCGCGGGCGTGGACGAGTGGCCAGGGCTGCTGTGTGTGTTCATCATTGCCTGTTGCCGGCGAGCCAACAAGACCCAGGGAAAGTGGGCGAGGCCTGTAGGGCGGACTGCACATGGGTGAAGCAGTCGAGCTGGCCACACGCGCGTGCATGCAGCAGCCCGAGCTCGAGCTGGCCAGCACGCTGCTCAAAGGACGTGCAGCCCGTCAGCAGCTACGGCGAGCGAATGGCCAGGCGGACCGCTTCGCCCATGTGCAGCCCCCCCTGCCGCTCTGTTCCCTGGTTCATGTGTGGCTCCCCTGCGACAGCCAGTGATGAACACGCGCAGCAGCCCTGGCCGCTCCGGCCGCCACGGAGCGCGCTACTCTCGCTGGAACATGGTAGATTAGGGTTAGGGTTAGGAGAACCTACCCTAGTCCTACCCTAGACTGCCGGGGCACGCCTGCGAGCGCCTCGGCCGCGGCGGCCACCTCGCAGAGCAGCATCGCCTCCACGAGCCGTGGCCCGGCTGCGGCCACCGCGCGGCGCGCGGCCTGCCGCATCACGCTCGTCACCTGCGCGCCGGCTGCCGCGTCAGCCCCTGCCGTGCAGCGCGACGCGTCAGCGCACGCGCGCATGCGTGCCGCAGGAGTGCCTGCGCCTGCCAGCAGCAGCCATAGTCCTGCGCTGATTGCCGCACCCTTTAGCGCCCGCTGCAACCACGCCATGTGAGGTGCCTGCCTGCTTTGACAGGTCAAGTGCACGCACGTACAGGCGCAAGCCTGGGTGCCGCATGCAGGGCAGGCCAATGCAGCGCCTCCTATCACATGCGGTGGCAGGCACGCACGCCACTGCCACTCCAGCAAGGGAACGACACGGGCAGCTCAGAGGGCGCGGGCGCCTGCGCAGCACCTGGCCAGACATCGGTCCATAGACATCCTCGGCGAGGGCGGGCGCGGCGCCGTCGGAGCCGCAGCGCAGCCGCACATCCACCTGCAGCCCGACGAGGCGGCGCCTGCTCAGCACGCTGCAGCTGTCGAGACAAGATAGAGGGCCTCCACATGCAGATCTGCATGGGTTGCGCATCAGTGATGCTGTCAGTGACAGAGAATCCGTGCGCCTCGTCTCCCGCTCGGGCCTGCCGGTGCTCAAGCGCCTGCAGGGGGTGGGGTCAAATTACCCTGGCCTTGCTCAAGCGTCTCCTTCCACATGTAAGCTATTTCCCAGCAAGGCATGCGCTCTGGCGGCCAGCGGCGCGCCTCAAATGCAACGCCCCACAATGGCTCGTCGCACAGCGGCCCCGCCGCGGCCGCCAGCTGGAAACCTGCAGCAATGCCGGCCTCCACGCTGTGCTGCAGCTGCTCCGCCGCGGCTGCGCATCCGCCGCCAGGGTCCGAGCCCGGCGGGCGCGCCGCGCCACCGCCGCCGGCCGCGCCGTTGGCCGGCGCGCTGGCGGCGCCGTTGGCGCGCGGCGCGTCGCAAAAGCCGAGCAGCGCTGCCGCTTCATGCCCGCCGACGCGCATCGGCGCCATCGCCACTCCCTCCTGCGCTTGCCGGCTCGCTCAGATGCCCGTCAATCAAAGGCCCTGGCGTTGTTGCTGGCACAGAGCAGAGCACAGCTTGCAGCACGATAGAGCGCAGCATGCAGCACAGCGCCCATGACCGGCAACCCACTGTATGTGCAAGCGGAGCACCAGAGCTCAAGAGTTATAAAGAATGTTTAGCAGCACAGCTTGGCCGGCTGCTTGCGGCAGTAGCAGTCAGGTCAGGAGAAGGCCTCACGACCTGCTCAAGTGCTGCCGCCGGCACATCTGCATCATCGCCGCCGCCGCCGCCGCCCGCCGCCGCCGGTCCATGAGCAGCAAATGGGCGCTTGCCGAGCGCGACAACCTCCGCAGCGGGCACGTGCCACAGCCCTGGCGCGCCGGGCGCGGGCGGCAGCAGCAGGATGTTGGGCCCGGTGCTGCGCGGGCCGAGCTGCCATGCGCGGCGCAGCAGCGCGGGCCCCAACCCTCCTTCCTGGGTTCCTGCACCCTCGCCGCTGGCCGCCTCCACGCCCCCATCGCCGCTGAGCGCGGCCGTCAGCCTCGCTCGCAGCATGCCCAGCGCACCGGGCGCCTGCAAGCTTCCCGGGGCGGTCGCAGGGTGCGGGCCAGGCGGTGCTTGGGCGCCCGTGCCTGGGGTCGGTGCTGTGCTGTCACGCTCAGGGTGGGGTGTCCTCGCCGCGCTGCTGGGCCCGGCCGGGCTGCCGCCGCCGTTCGCATGCGTCTCACCCGCGCCCCGCTCATAGCCGCTGCTGCTTGCGCATTGCGTTGCTCCGCGCAGTGCGGCAGCCACGTCTGGCGCAGCATCGCTGGTTGTTGCCGTGCCGCCACTAGCGTCTGCGCCTGCCTCTAATCCTGCGCAGCCGCCTGCCTCCGCGGCGCTCACGCCCGCGCCATCGCCAGGCCCTGGTTCCGTGCGGCCCGCGCCACCACTGGGCATTTCGTCGCCGCGGCCGCCCGCATCGGCCGCACCGCCCGTGGCGCCGTCTGGCGCGCCTGGCGGCGCTGCAGTGGGCGCTGCAGCGCCGCCGTTCGCGCCGGCGCGCAGCGCGCCGCCATTGGCATCGGGCGAGGCAGCCTCGGCGGCGGCGGCGGCGGCCGCGTCCCCAGGGTCAGGGCTGGAGTCGGTGCGGCGCTGCAGCAGGGCGCCCAGCAGGTCGCTTGCGCCGTCCAGCGCGGCGGCGGCCGCGCCCGGCAGCGGCAGCGCGCGCACGCGCAGCAGCACCGCGCCATTGGCCGTCGCCGCCTCCACCACCTGGCCCGTGAGCGAGCTAACTGCTCCACATACCATATTGCAGCTGTCGCACATTCCAATCAAATGGTTAGCTGAGAGCTGAATGAGAGCTGAGAGCGGACAGGAGCCATAGCCTGCAGTCCTGCAGGGCGCTGGCTGGGGATGGGGTCCCCTGATAAGGGGTCATGATGCATGCCGAGGGCCGACTGCGAGCCAGTGCGCTCCCGGGGACTGTCAGAGCCGCCATGCACACGCTTGCCTCGCCGGCAGGCAGCGAGCTCGGCTGCGCGGGGGCGCCGCCCACCCGGGCCGGGCGCTGGGCGCCCTCGGGCGCGTCTGCATCGGCCGCGATGGACTCGCGGAAGGCGACCAGCGGCGGCGAGACCGCCAGCTCGCAGCGCGCGAAGCGCTCGCGCAGGTCCTTCAGAATTGTCTCGAGGTGCACCTCGCCTGCCGCCGCACGTACAGCCCCTCCCTCAAGATCACGGGCGTTGCCTTCTTGGGCGTAATCACTAACATGCCGTCACAGCATCCTGCATACAGTTGTCGTCACGGTCAATGCAGGACGGGGGCACGGAAACATTGAAAAGGCACAAGATATCATCTGACAGGCATCACCGTATGGTAAACATGGTGCAATAAGAGAAGAAAAAGAGAAGACGAGTTTTGCCATTGTTTACATGCATCATGAGGGCGGGCGCGGGCACCAGCAGCGCCAACGACGTGTTCCCCAGACTCCTGCACGGTGACCTCCACGAAGGGGTCTGCGCGGTTCAGCAGCCGCAGCCCCGCTGCCAGCGCGGCCATCTGGCTCGGGTCCGCGGGCTCAATGGCGACGCGCACGATGGGCGCCGCCTGGCGCGCGCGCCAGCCACGGGTCACACAGCAGCGCATGGCGCGCTGACCGTAGCACCTAGGTGCACCCCTGCCTGCAGCATGTCCGCTTGCCACGACTGACAAGAGGCTTCCATATAGTCCAACGTGGCAACGTCTGACAGAAGCACAGATTGCATGCTGGTGCAGCACGCTCAGATGCGCCAGGCGCGCCTTGGCTTAAGCTAAGGGCAGGCTCAGGCCTGATGATGCCTCATGGCAAGGACGAGGAGGACAAGGACGGGGACGACAGGACAAATCTGGACTGACCCTGGGAACCCAGATTCAGACGCGGCCGGCCGCGCCTGGAACAGCATGGGCGCGAGCGGCCGGCACGCCGGCGACGACGCGAGCGTGGCCGACTTGAGCACGGCCGCGCCCAGGCCGCCAATGGCCGCCACGCAGCCGGCCGGCACCTCGCTGAGCGCCTCCAGGCCGCGGCCCATCATCATGTACAGCCCGCTCACCTGCACGCGCAGAGCTCACGGTAAGATCACAACGGGCATGTCTTCACAGAGGGCAACATGTGAAGGCAGTTCTTAGCCAGGGTGCATGCACGTCGTCCGGGACACCCGTTAGAACAAAAGGACTGCTGAGGTAGCAGCTGCGACGCATGAGCGCATGAGCTGAAGAAGGTGCACGCGACACAGGTGGGCCAGTTGTGGTACCTCAGCATGTGCGCGTGTGATAAACATCGATCTTTACACACATTGTCCAGGCGCGCCTGCGCCTCCTGGCGGTGGCCGGCGGGGGCGGCCGGGTCGTACGCCGCGGACAGCACATGCACGCGGTCGCCGTCGCGCAGCGTGCCGGCAAACACGCGCCCGAACGCCAGGAAGACCTCGTCGGTAGGGTTCCGGCCCGCGGCGTCCTGGCCGGCGCGCCGCGGCAGGCTCGCTGCGGGCACCGCGATCATCTTGGCAACGTAGGCGACCGCCGGCGCGCGGCGCGATGCGTCGCAGGCCAGCACGGCGGCGCGCGCCGCGTCCACACCCTGGTGCGCGGGACCCTGAAGGGTCACGGCGGGGCATGACAGCAGTGGTGCAGCTTCAGGCCTGTACTGGATTCTGGCTGGCAGCTGACAGTGGTCCACGGCGGATGGCCCACCCCGTTGCTGCAGTAAGTGTGCTGCTGACTGCACAATAGACCTACAGCAGCGAGCAGGACATTACCTATCACCACCTCAACAGCTCATTGCTTGTTCCCTGAGCAGTCTGGCTTACCCATCTGTACGCCCGCACACGCGTACGACAGGAGCCTCACTACCCGCACCTGCCGCCGCCGTGGGGGCAACCACGGCCGTGGGGACTGCCGTGGGGACAACCACAAGCTTGCTGAGCTGCACGACATGAAATAACAGGTCCCACACTTGTGCCGGCAGAGAACATGCAGCATGCAACGCCGACTCTTTGTGCAAGTGGACGGCTGGAGCGCTGGGTCGCAGCACGCACCGCCTGGGTGTCAGGCGCCAGCGCCGCAGGTCCCGCATGCGCCTCCGGCAGCGGCAGCAGCCGCGGCAGCCGCTGCGGAGCAGCCTGCCCAGCCAGGCACTACCTCAGGGCTTCAAGGGCCACACCTTGGGGCAGCGTAAGCAGTGGGCAGTGGACTCGTTGCACGGCAGAGCAACGCCAACATTAGAAACGCCTGTATGAACATCTGTCACACTGCATGCACCCAGCTGTCTGCAATGGGACGCAGACGCGCAGCGCTTAAGTCGCAAGTCAGCTGGTATCAGTCTGTCAGCGCGCACCCCGGAACAGGCCCCACAAACCCCGGCAGGCGTACGCGGCGTGCCTGGCGCGGGTCGGGCAGGTGCTCCACGGCCATGCCCAGCACCGCCTCCGACAGCGGCAGCCAGGCGCGCAGCACGGCGCGCAGCGCCGTGCGCGGCTCGGGGTGCGCGAGCGCCTTGTCCGGCACCTGAGCGCGCGCGCGGTGGGTCAAGGTAGATCTCAGCGATTCTTATGCAGGAGGTCATGTGTTGAGGCCATGCGCAAGGTAACCCCTGCTGGTGTGCAGGCCTAATCGCATAGGCCGTTGGCCAGACGGTACACTCTGACGGCCTATCCCAGAAGTCCCGAATGCGTGCGCATGATAGTCAAAATGCCCGGCCGCAGCACATCACAGCTGGCGTGCGATTGCCAGAGGCCCCAGTGCACACCTGCTTCAAGCCCAGCCCGCGCACGATGCGCTCGAGGACCGCGCGCGTGTCGGCGCCGGGCGCGCACGCCTCGTACGCGCGCCACAGCGGTTCCAGCGCCAGCTGCCGCATGCGCCGCAGCGGCGCACAGTCGACATGGGCCGCTGCAGCACACAGTCACCCCCGCGCCGCCGGCCACGCAGCAGCGCATAAAACACGCATAGAAACTCTATCCGATTGGCTGCCGACCGCGCAGCACTGCGCAGCGAGGCGGCGGGCGCGCGGCGCGCCGCGCGCCTGCACGAACAGCGGCTTGGCGCGGCCCTGCTGCTCCTGCCGGATGCGCGCGATGCGCCGCGCCTTGGCCTGGAACGCAAAGTCGCCCCACATGGCGCGCTCGAGCGCGCGCGGGTTGGCGCCCAGCCTGGCGGCGTACAGCGCGGCGAACTGGCCGACGCGGAAGGCCCAGCCGTCGGCCGCGCTCGCGAACGCGACGTTGCCCTGCTCCGGCGCAAACACGGGCTCCTCCGAGCTGGCGTCCTCCGCCGGCTCGTCCGCGCCGCCCGCGCCGTCCCTGCGACACGCCCCGCACCTGAGCCAGCTTCGCTAATCAGTTCATGACGCGGTGCATGCCACGATTCCAGACACGAAAACATTTGCTCCATGCCGTTCCATGGTCTGAGTGTGAAAGGCAGCATTTCACCTATTGGCATGGCTGGGCCGGGCCCTGCCCCCGCCCTCAGGCTGGCGCGGCCCCCGGCAGCGGCCCGCGCCGCGGCGCGCCTGGGCTGCGCGGCGCGCGCGTCCGCCGTGGCCAGCACCGCGTCGGCGTCGCTGATGAGCTGCTCGCTGCGGAAGCCGGAGAGGATCATGTTGACGTGGCCGACGATGCCGCGCAGGCGCGCGTACGCCTCGCCCGGCGACGCGCCGGCCTCCAGCACGAGGCGGTCCACCTTGTTGATCACGAGGCACATGCGCACCTGCGCCGCGCGCGCCCGCGCGTGTTGCCGAGCTCTGTGTAAAAGTATGAAGGTACGCAGTGGCTCGCAATGAATGCACGAGCAGCTGGCGCAAGATAGAGCCCTGCAGACAATATCAGCGCGGCTGTGATGCGGCGCGCACTCCGGCGCGCCCCCGGCCGCGAGCTGCGACCGCGCCGACTTGCGCACCGGCAGCGGGACAGGCGTGATGCGTACAGGAGCTGGCCTGGACGGGGAGCCCCATGAAAATCATTCCATGCGTTCCACTCACGACCCCTGGTGCACCCAGCTGTGCGCCTGGATGCATCGCCCTCCGTCGTGCAGCTGGAAGCTGCCCAGTGGCACACAGCAGGGCGCTGCATGCGGCGGCCCGCCGCGCGGGGCGCGCCTGCTCCTGCCAGGCCTGCCGCAGGACGGCGTGCGTTTGGATGCACACGCCCTCCACGGCGTCCACCACGACCAGCGCGCCGTCGCTGAGCCGCGCCGCCGCGCTCACCTCGCTGCAGAAGTCCACATGGCCCGGCGAATCGATCAGGTTGATAAGGTGACCTGCGCGCGTCCGGGCGAGGCCCCAGTCGCGTGCGCGCGGGCGAGTCAAGGCCTGCCCCAACATGCGTGGCCACCGCCATCAACCCCCGTCCGCGAATGCTGTCCACAGACGTGTTACGCGCACACGTGCAAGCTCCCGGCATGGGGCTCCCGTTACGTGGAGCCGAGTAGGGCCCTGAGCTGCGCACCCTTGTCCAGCTTGTCTTGCGCAGTCGCCGGCACAGGCGAGCTCCCCGGCAGCCCGGCCGCGCCCGGGATGTGCAGAAGGCCTATGGAGCTGGACTTCATGGTGATGCCCCGTGCCTGCAGCGCAGGCACAGCCTCGACTGCAGGCACGACCAGGACAGCCGCTCCTCCGTACCAGCAGCTCCGACCAGCCTGCTCTGCACGTGCGGGCACTTGCAAAGCACCTGCCAGTGTGCTGGACAGGCGCACTCTTTGTCGTGCTGTACAGGCAACGGCCAGATTGCAGGGCAGTGCGCGGGGGAGCGCTGCAGCGCCGGCGTGCGGCCCCGGGCGCGCCTGCTCGTCATCGCGGCTGTCCAGGTAGCGCAGCTCGCCGACCATGCGGGGGTGGATGAGGCCGTTGGACGCTATGAGGTTGTCTGACAGCGTGGTCTTGCCATGGTCTACGTGCGCAAGGATGCAGATGTTGCGTATGCGCTCCTGTGGAGCACACGTCCCTGCGTTACTACCTGCAGCTTGACCAGCTTATACGAGGTACGTTAGCAGTGCTGGTGCACACTGTCGCTGTGCAGCCAGCCTGTGCAGTAAGCCAGGAGACGGCAGTAACTCAGATTCACAAGAAGTCACCAGCGCCTGCCGCCAAGCAGTGCTGCCTTTTTGACCAAGCATACCGTGCGGCTCTGCAGGGCAGCAAGCTCCTGGGCTGTGACTTGGTTCATCGCGTTTGGTGGCTGCGGGGCTGCTCAGTGCAACGATTACAGCCCTGAACATGCGTGCGTTGGCTAGTACAGCAATGTCGTTATGGGACTAAGGCTGGCAAGCGCTGTTGTTTGGAAAAGAAATTCGCAAGGTAATACTTGCAGCCTGCTAGCAAGGTACAGCAAGAACACAAGTTGTACGCAAGGTCTCTGCCTTCTTTCTATCAACTTTATTTTCTCGGTTGCTCGCTGCTCACTGTAGTGAGCTCGAGCGTCCCGAGGAAACTGGGTACCCCACCCCTGCCGTGGTGCGGGGTGCAGGCGTTGAAACGCTGCTCATGGGTGTCTGCAGTGCATCTTTACTGTTCTGTTTCGTGTTATTGTGCACACAAATGTTTGTTACGAGGCACCTGTCGCACACCGGACTTACCACGTTCACAACATAGCCCAGTTATCACAAAAACCTCAGTACAGCTGGGCCAGCACCGCATAGCATACAGCTGCTAAAACTGCAATTCTCCTATCTGGCACCCCCCCCGCCCTGCAAAGGCCAAAACTGAATGGGATACTTGCCAGGCAAGGTGCGCGTCGATTGACTTGCAAGGCAACTGCGGCTAGCCTATGCCAACTGAATGCCAGAGCTAACCAGGAGGGCGCCCAAAGAAAACCTCCAGCCTACACATCAGCAGTTTCATTTTCAATTTTAAGCTCTTGTGTCAGGCATTGTGACTGCAGCACCAGACGTCTGCATGTCATTGAACACACTCCGCCATCAGCTCAGTCTGGCAGACCCACCCACAATCCTTGCTCATGCAAGCGCATGTCCCCAACCACGACGCATGCACCCCTGCACTGCATGTGCCATATAGTACGGCATGTGCCATATGAGTACGTGGATGACATTGTTGTCAACACCGCAGTCTTCAGCTCCCTGTAGCCCAAGGGCAGCTTTGGTAATTAGCCAGACGCCCGCTCTCGACGGGAAACCCCGGCACATGATGAACTGCTGCCCCTCCACCCATCCATCACAACAACACCAGCCCCGCTGCCCTGTACACACTGGTCACGCCTGGTCAGCATCTCGTGTCGTGCCTGCGTGTCAGCTCCTGCCGTCCCGGCAAACCTCAGACACTTACGTCCTGGCCGGCTGCACGGCTGGCGCGACAGGCAGCGGCGGCGCGAGCGGCGCGGACGACTTTGCCGCCGGCGTGCCCGGCCGCGGCACCGCATCAGCCTTCGGCTTGGGGTACGCCAAGCCGTTGGCTGCCGGCGCATGCTCGCGCCGCTCGTAGCTGAAGCCGGCGCCCGCGTCGTGCACCGCACGCATCGCGCGCCCCGAGATCTCGTGCGTGTCCGCCCAGTCGGGGTCCCACGCGATCGCCGCAGGCGTGGAGCAGGCGATGCTCAGACCCTGCGATGTAGATATAGGGTATGGGTATGGGGTACAGGGCGCAATGCGTCACAACCGGACGTGACACATGGACATGACGCGGGGTGATGAGCACGTCGAGCTGCGCCTCGCACGGCGCACCTTCCCAGCACAGCATGCACCCGCCCGCCCAGTCAGCGACAGGCAGCACGTGTGAGCCAAGCAGTGCGAGCTCCTGGACACGAGTCGCCGCATCGGCGCTGCCGTGCTGCTGGGCAGGGGGCGCGCCATGGGCACGGTCGCCAGCGCGCACGGCGATGGGAAGTGCTCCTCAAAGATGGAGCGCAGCAGGTAGTACTCGCGCGTCGCCGGCGGCTGCTTGGGCCACCGCGCCGCGCGGCCCGCCCACATCTCGTCGGTCACCACCTGTGACGCGTCGCAGGCTTATCAGTTTGCGCTGTACCCTGGATGAACATCGCTGCAGCAGACGGGAAATCTCATGTGCACTTGTTCATTGCAACTGGCGAAGCACAGACACCTTGTGAGAAAATCCTGTGATAAAGTTTTGTAGACTCCCGGAACGTTAGCACCTCCAGGCGCTTTCCGCCCACCGACTCGCCCACCAGTTGCCATACGGGACCCTCTCTGACACGCGCACCTTGGCAGCGTGCGCCTTGAGGCCGTCCACCCAGTCGTAGCCGACGCCGTCCGAAAACTGCTCCTTCTGGCGCCACAGCACGTCCTCGGGCAGGTAGGGCGCGTCCGGTCGGTCGAACGCCTTGCGCAGCAGGTACTTCTCCATGCGCGCGTGCCGCCCGTCCGGCCTGTCCGCCATGTCGATCTGCGCGGCCCGCGGTCTCCGTCAGGCTGTGCGCAGCAAAGTGTGCAGCAAGGTCCCTGCCACGCGCCACGCCGCCTGGCCAACGTGCACGCCGACATCTGTCGCACGCCCCTAAATTTATGTCTGAGATGAACGCACGCATGCGGCGCACGGACCTGCGTCAACGCTTAGAAAGCCACGTAAAGCAGACAAGCACCCAAGGCAACTGCATGCCGGTGCACATCACAAAGTGAACCTCAAACTTTGCGGCCCATGCGGACCTGCGCAGTCCGACGCCAGAGATCGCACTTCAGGCTATCCTGCAACGTGGCTGCCCTGCTGAAGCCGCGCTGCCAAACGTGCATTGGTCTCGCGCGTACGGCGGCGCTGGACCAGCCACGCGCACAACCCACCGCCGCAGCAGAGGCTGGGCGCAGGGCCCCGTGTGCGCGCATGGCCGGCGGCCGGAGCGCGCCAGCTTCTCGGCGGGGTCCAGGCCCATGGACATGTCCAGAAACGCCTATGTGCCTACCCTGACCCTATCAGAGCCCCGCGCGCGCATGGCCGGCGGCGCCTGGGCGCGCCATCTTCTCAGCAGGTTCAAGCCCATGAACACATCCAGGAGTGCCTATGTGCCTACCCTGACCCTATCACGGCCCCGCGCATGCGCCTGGCCAGCGGAGCCGGGGCGCGCCATCTTCTCGGCGGGGTCGAGGCCCATGGACACGTCAAGGAAGGCCTTGTCCAGGAAGGGCACGCGCGGCTCCAGGCCCCACGCAAACGGCGCCTTGTTCGCGCGCAGCACATCGAACTGGTGCAGCCGCTCCAGCAGCGCCACGGTCTCCCTGCCCCCGCCCCGATGCACTTCAGCACCATGGCGCAATCCGCCCACAGCCCGACAGGCGGGCCTCTTCACTGTTCACTGTTTCGCTGGGCATGGCCGTGATGGCACGCTGCGCATGGAGAGCCCGCCGCTGCAGACCGGCGTTGCGGCCGCATCAACATCCTTTGCCGGCATCAGACCACCCTCCAATGAGACAGGCGGGAGGCAGGCGGGCGGGCGGGGGGGGCGCGCACTCGTGCAGCGCGCGCGGCGAGGGCGCCTTGTGGAAGAAGAGGTAGCCGCCGTAGATCTCGTCGGCGCCCTCGCCGCTCAGCACCACCTTGAAGCCGCCCGCCTTGATCTTGCGCGACAGCAGGTACATCGGCACCGCCGACCGCACCTGCCGCGCGCCGCCGCGTGTCATGCCCTGCGGATGGAGCGCCGGGCGCCTGACAGCGCCTTGCTGGGCATCGGCAGGACTTAGAGAGCGCATGCAGGGTGGTTCCCGGCGCTGCCTCGGTGCTCGCAAGGAGTGTGCATATGCTCACAACAGGCAAGGACGCTTGCCCCAACCCAACCTGAGGCAGAGTTTGACCACGCTGAGGCGTAAGCTTGTAGCTGTGGCACGCAGGCGGACGATGACACGCCGCACTATCATGCGCCACGCCTGCGCTCCCGCGCGCCGCGCCTGCTCGAAGGACTCGATGTGGTAGATGAGGTCGTACACCGCGTCGATGCCCTCCTCCACGGTGAATGCAAACTCGTGGTGCTGCGTGCCCAGGAACTGCGCGACACGCCGCGCGGCCGCCAGGTCCGGCGAGCCCGCGATGCCGATGCTGAACGTGTGCACGCCGTGCTCGGTGTCGTACGCGTTGCGCGCCTCCTTCAGGTGCCTGCGCGTTCGCAGGCCGTGCGCGCTTCGGCCAGCGGACATGTTGCTTGTAGCCTGGCTGAAACATTAGACCGCCTGCGACTGAACACGGAGCGGGACTGTAAGCACTGATCATCCCAGCAGCCAGCAGCGCAATGCACATGGCGCAGCCGCCTGCACGCGCCCACTGACAGGTAGCCTAAAAAGTGAACAGCAGCACATACTGGCAGCGCGTCGCGCCCGCACACCACGTTGTACATCGGCCGGGTCGGCGCGCGCCTGACCGCGATGGACGCCACGAGCGAGGAGTCGAGCCCGCCGGACAGCAGCACGCCCAGCGGCGCGTCCGACATCAGCCGCTTCACCACCGCCGCGACGAGCGAGTCGTGGATGGCGCCCAGGTCGGCGCGCGCGCTCGGCAGCCGCCCCGGCTCCAGCCAGGCCGGCTTGTACCAGCGCTCGCACTTGCCCGTGCTGCTGCGGTAGCAGTGGCCCTGCGCGCGCAGCGGGACCCCGACTCAGATACTTGCATCCCAGGCTGCCAGGCCGGATTGACCAGCGCTCAGACTCGCCGGCGCTGCTGCGGCGGCAGTGGCCCTGCGCGCGCGGCAGGGCCTGCCAAGGAAGGAGGCGCATGGTTGCTGCCTATACAGGCCGCGCTCGTGCACGACAGGCCCCTGCACCTCTCCCGAGATCTGGCCCAGCGCATGTGCACGGTCATAAGCATGCTCGCAGCCCATCTGCATGGACGTAAGCATGTCGCCTGGCCTGGCCTGAGCAGGCTTGTCAATGCGGATGTTTTTCCTGATGGGGACAAGTTGCAAACCTGCAGTGCTGCTCTAACGTCTGCAGTCTGCTCTAAACGCTTGCAAAGCCCCAACGACCAGACCGCATGCATCGTCCGACGGCACATGTTCCACTCACTCACGAGCGCACGTGCCCAGCCCCGCGAGCGCAGGGGCCGCCGGCCGCACCGGCGGGAAGATGTCAAACTGCTCGCACTGCGCCTGCAGGCCCTTGAGCTCGCTGCAGAACCAGGTGGCGCCGTCCGGCGAGCGGCCCCAGTACAGCGGGCAGACGCCCAGCGCGTCGCGCGCCGCACAGAACTCGCCGGTGCGCCCGTCGTGCACGACGCACGCAAAGATGCCGTCCAGCATGTCCCACAGCGCGTCCGCCGCGCCCATTTTCTGCGCGCGCGCCGGCATAGGCTCCCTCTACCCCAACACTTGGCAGGTTCCGCGCGCGCGCCAGCAAGAGAGTCCAATTCCCTAGCCCTATACCCTACACCTGTTTCTGCGAACACGCCAGCACCAGCTTTCACACACATGGGTCCCGCTCATAGCGCAGCTGGCATGCAATGGCATTGAGACATAGCCAGCTCCACATACACAGAGCATTAGCGACAGCCCTCCATTTGCTCGCCCAGGCACACAGCAGGAGAGAGCCCGCGCGTGAGTGAAGCTCATGAAGGCGTGTCTGTGAGGAGGAGCTAAGAGAATGCCAGCGCACTTGGTACAGGTGGCCGATGATGGCCGAGTCGGACTTTGAGTCCTTGACGATGCGCACACCGGGCAAGTGCTGCGCCTTGACCTCTTCATGGTTGTAGATCTCGCTGTTCCTGTGTAACGACAGTGCGCGACAAGCGTCAGAGCTGCGAAGCCTGACGGCTTCACAGCAGTGGCGCGTCGACAGTTGCAGGCAATACCTGAAATACGCAACACAAGTGCAAAGCTTCAGCTAGGCGGGCAGCACGGGTGGGGAGGGTGCGCACAGCGCCCACGCTATGTCCCCTTCAGGTGTCGAAATTACAAAGGGCTGCCTGCATGCAGCGTGCGCTGTTAGTTGGGGCGGCAGCTTCATCGCTGCTCATTTCATAAGCACAACATGCTTGGCACCACCAATAGAAGACACTGCACACAGCCAGGAAACAGTACAGTGCACGCTTCTTGAGTGGACCTATATTAAGCACAGCGGGTCAAGCAGGGCGGCAGCACGGTGCCGGTAACGTGCCATTATGGACGGGAGGTGTGGCGCACTTGCCGCCGTCCGATGGGTCAATAATCTGGAGGCGCTCAAAGCTCAGGAAGGACACAGTGTCTGCTGCACTCTGCGCGCTCTGCCATATGGCCGTCGCGTCGGGCCCCCTATGCCTTATGAGTTTGCTTTGCCGCAGCATCATCCGCCTCAGCTCCTCAGGGTCGCCCTTGAGCCCGAGGGCTGCAAGGATGCCGCACATCCTGGGCCCCCCTTGGTGTCAGGCAGTTGAGTCCACCTACACACCGATCCGCAGCGCGCGCACGACCTGCCTGCGCCCTCTGCGACGGTTGTGAAGACAGTCTGGCAAATCTGATCCAAACAGAACGTGAAGTCCTCGCTGGAGTGCTGACTTTGCCGGCTGCATCCATATCCCTGCATCGCAGGGTATTGAGCTACTGTGCCGCGGCCGAATGTCCCTGCGCGGGGGCCTCGGGAGTGCGCCTCACTAGATGGACTCGTGAACATCACGACGCCTGTGCCTCATGCGCTTTCACAAAGCCCTTCCCTACGCCTATGACAGAGCGTGACGGCATGTAGTGACACTCGCAGCTGAGGTGATGCGGCATGGATGCACAGCTGTGCACGGCGGGCTGAACTTTGTCATCTGCTGTGCAGTGCTATCTGCTGCGCACAGCAGCGCAGATCAGGTGCAATCACCCATACGGCATGGACCACTTCCGGGCAGTGTCCCTGTGCTTGACTGTGCTTGTCAGAGTGGATCTGTTGCTCCTCCTCGTCCCCATGCAAGTATGTCTTTCTGTGCGAGAGCAGGCTGTGATGGAGTCAAATGACCATGTTGCGGCCAGCGCTATGAAACTGAGTTTTGCTGGCCGGCAGCGTGGGTTCAGAGCTGATTAGGAACTTTTGAACTCACTCCACTGCCTGCTGCGCAGGGCGGCACAGCCGTGCGGAGGCGGGTGCACCAGGAGCAGGAAAGCGAGTATGGCGCCGCCGTGGATGCCGCTCTGGAGCGGTACTGGAACTCCACCGAGCTGGTGAGCGTCTGCGCTCGCACAAGGAGCTTGTCACATGCTTTGGCAGGCAGCACAGGGGCGGGGGGCTTGCTGGCTGCGGGGCTGTGCGCTGGCAGTGCTCCCCTGCTTCAGTTTGGTCTGGGAGCAGTCGCCCGGCACTGTCGGCGCATGGGCACAGGAACCCTCCTTCCTGCAGCCGAGCGCCGTCTGCAAGCAGGCCCTGTTACGTCTCGTGACTCTGACACTGGAGCTGCAACAAACATCGGGCTCCAGCTTCATCCGTGCCTGCACTGGCTTCAAGTCTCACCCCCTTTACTGGCTTTTGCACTGGGACCACTGTGGTGGCCGCCCGCACGGACTGGCGCCCTGCATGCAGGCGCTGCGCGGTTACTGAACCGCGCGTGAGTGCAAGAGGCTGTACGCTGGGTGGCTCTCCGCCAGCCCCGGGCACTGACCGCGTGCGCGGCGGCCGGCGGACGGCATGCCTGCGCGGCCTGGCGCAGTGCCGCAGGCTGTGCGCTGTGGAAGCGGCGCTCCGCCAGCCCCATGCACCAAGCGCCGCGGCGGGCCGGAGGACCGCCTGCACGGTGGCGCGGCGCTGCGCGGAGATCGTGCGCCTGTACACCATCGGCCGCAGCGTCCAGGGCGAGGGTTAGGGCACTGACCGCGCGCGCGGCGGCGCGCAGGAACACCGCCTGCACGACCTGGCGCGTCGCTGCGCGGACGTCGTGCGCCTGTACACCATCGGCCGCAGCGTCCAGGGCCGCGAGCTGTGGGCGCTGGAGGTTGCGGATGCGCCGGGGCGCCTGGAGCCGAAGCCCAACGTCAAGTACGTGGCCAACATGCACGGCGACGAGCCCTCTGGCAGGCGCGCCCCATCCTCCCCCGCCCCCTCTTCCTCGCCGCTGCGAGCTCCAAAGTGTGTGGCCAACATGCATGGCGACGAGCCCTCCGGCAGGCGCGGCCCCCATACGCCACTGCGAGCTCCGAAATGTGTGGCCGCATGCACGGCGACGAGCCCTCCGGCAGGCGCGCCCCCTTTTCTACCCGCGGCGAGCTCCGAAGTATGTCGCCAACATGCACGGCGACGAGGCCTTCGGCAGGCGCGCCCCCTTTCCTCGCCGCTGCGAGCCCCGGGCCTGGCGTGTGCGCCAGTGCAAATCTTGGGCCAGACCATGCCGTTGCAGGGGACTTCAGGGGACGGCGCTCTGACAAATGGTAGCAGGCGCTCAGCAGGTGGCAATGTCAACACAATGTGTAGCGGCCGCACCAGCAGCGTGTGCGCCAAAAGTGGCGGGCAGCAGTCTGGACATAGAAAAGACATGCGGCCACCCCATCGCCCCGCCCCTCCCTCGACCCGCCCGCCCGGCTGGCGCGCAGGCAGCTCCTCGTGGCGCTGGCGGAGTGGCTGTGCGCGCACCGCCGGCGCGACGCGCGCGCGGGGCGGCTCATCGCGGACGTGCACCTGCATATCCTGCCGAGCATGAATCCCGACGGCTACGAGTCGCGCTCGCGCGGCAACGCGCGCGGCAGCGACCTCAACCGCGACTTCCCTGACCCAATAGGTGACGCGCTCTGTCGGGGATCCGTCACTGAGCATCGTCACGTCAGGTTTCCGGTGGCCACTGCTGCATCGCGGATGGCACGGGCGCGCTGTGCAGCAGCGCACTCTGTGGCCGTCCGCGACGCAGCTTGGGAGCTGCCGTGGGTGCCGTGCGGCAGCTCTACCCAACATGATCCAAGAAGCTTGGCTGGCACAGCCTGCTGGTCAATACACGGTCAGCACCGTGGCGTGTGCCGCTGCCCTGACCCGGACCCTACGCACGACAGAGCGCGGCGCGGCGGGCGTGGAGCAGCCGAGCGGGACGGAGCAGCCGGAGACGCTGGCCGTGATGGACTGGATCCGTACCGGCCGCTTCACCGCGTCTGCCAGCCTCCACGAGGTGGCGCCCCGCACCCAGCTGCCCACATACGATTAGTTATTGATATCTGATTCTACTTGTTGTATATGAATACTGAAATATTGAAAGGGCGGGAGTCAAGATATCTCAATATTCAATATTTAAGACAGACGATGATGTCGTCAGCCATGTATGAAGTCACGCCTGTCTCGTCGCTGCGTTCGGCAATGTAGCGGCTGCAGCGCGCCGGACAGAGTAGCCGCAGTGCTTCTGGCGCCTCGACATCGCCGAACGCAGCAACGGAACAGGCGTAACTTCATACACGGCTGACGACATCACCGTCTCTCTTAAAAAGTTGAGTTTTGAAATACTGACAGGTCGGGGTCCAAAGGTCAAGATCTGCCGGCCCTGGATCAGCGCCTGGAGCCGACGCGTGCGCTCGCGCTCTCAGAGAGCGGCGCGCGCCGCAGCGCGTGGTCCGCGCCAATGTCTAAGGCTTTGCACGTCACTGCGAGCGCGACGCGCCTCCCGGAAACGGGGACTCCCCGCGCAGGGCGCGGTGGTGGCCAACTACCCCTGGGACGGCAGCGAGGACCGCGGCACGCACTACGCCGCGTGCCCGGACGACGCGGCGTACGTGCACCTGGCCGGCGCGTACGCGCGCGCGCACGCCAGCATGGCCGCCAGCGCGGAGTTCCCGGGCGGCATCACCAACGGCGCCGCCTGGTACCCGCTGTGGGGCGGCATGCAGGCGCGCTGGACGCAGGGACTGGGCATGACACTGGAGGCCGGTGCTGGCGCCTTCCCAGGCAAGCATGCGAGGCCCAGGGCGGTGCTGGCGGCGCCCGCAGCCAATGCGGGTCAGCTGATGCTGGTCCGGCGCCTGCGCGGCTAGTGCGGCGGCGTGACGTTTGCTTGGCGCAGTGCACGGGGGATGGAGGCGTGGCGCTGATCAGGCGTCGACAGGACACGCTCCTGTGCGTTGACCTGTCCTGTGAATGTCCGCGCGGGGCTGCGCCGCGCAGGACTGGAACTACCTGGCGGGCGAGTGCATGGAGCTGACGCTGGAGCTGAGCGGCGCCAAGTGGCCCCCCGCAACGGAACTGCCGCAGCTGTTCGCCGACAACCTGGCGCCGCTGCTGGCCTACCCGCTGGCCGCCGCCTTTGGCGGCCTCAGGCGCGCCCGTGCCCGCAGCGCGGCCGCCACGCATAGGGTAGGGTATATGGTAGAGGATATAGGATACATGGTAGGGACAGGGCTAGCTGCTCAGTTTGTGAGGTTCCCATGGCATGCAGTCGTGCGCCGGTCGGGCAGCCGGAGGCGGCAGTACGCGCGCGCGCTGGCTGCAGAGCGGGCCTGCGCACCGGCAGGGGCACGGTGGCCGAGGCGGCCGCGGGCGCCAGCAGCCGCAGGCGCCTGTGGGCCGCGCCGGGCAAGCCGCGGCCGCTGCCGGCGCGCATCGACGTGACCGACATCAACCACACCGTGCACGCCTCGGACAAGTTTGGCGACTTTTACCGGTACGGCCTGCGGCTGCGTGCCCGTACGCTGGAGCAGTGCGTGAGTGTGCTGCTTGCTTTTTCGCCGCATTGTGGCAGCACACGAGCGCGGAGGCATACTTGCGGCCATCATACCCCACATGGCAGCACATGAGCGTGGAGGCATTCCTGCGGCCATCAGAACAAGCGCTGCTAGTTTGGGCGCCATCCGAGCAGGCCGCACATTGTACATACCGCCCATCCGGGTATACAATGCGACAGCCAATGCGACGGCGAATCAACGAGGTGATGGCCAGCCTGGAGCAACTATGGCAGCATACGAGAATGGCGTCTATTGGAACGCTGCAAGGTTGGGCGCCACCTGTGCAGGCCACTGGCTCCGGGCCTGTACAACGTGACGGCCAGCCTGGAGGGCTACGAGCCGGCCACGGCCACCGTCAGCGTGCCCAAGGACGGCGGCGGCGCGGTGCACGCCTTTGCCCTGGTCGCCGTGGGCGCCGCAGCGGCCGCCGCTGCGGCCGTGGACGACGCTGCGGCCTGGAGCCTGCCGCGGCGCTTCGGCGCGTTTGGCGCGGCCGCGGAGGCGGCGGAGGATGCGGATGCAGAGGTGCGGCCGCGCTCGCGCCGGCCCTGCAGCGGCTCTGCATGCATGCGCACGCGGGGAAGCAGACAAACGCCAGGGCGCCTTGCCTGCCAGGGTCTGACCGGGGTCTGACCAGGGTTTGACCAGGGTCTAACCCAGGGGCTTACACCAGCGCGCGCCGCGCGCGCGCAGGGCGCCTCGCCCGCCAGGGCCCTGCCGGCGCAGCTGCGCTGGAGCGTGGCGGTGCTCGCGGTCGGCCTGGTGCTGGCGGCGCTCGCGGCGGCGCTGCAGCGGCGCATGCGCGCACGGGCCGGCGGCGCCGCGGGCGTGTGGGCGCGCCTGGGCGCCGGGCGGCAGGCGGCGTCGCCGGCGCGGCGCAGCCCCCGGTTGATAGGCTCGTGAGCGGAGCGGGGGCTGGTTGATCCCCACGGCGTTGTTGGTGCACCACAGTCCTTCCCAGGCCTTACTGGCAGCTCTGTATGAACAATTGCATTTTTGGCCGGATGAGCTACAAACGGAAAGCACCTGACCCATTCTGGCCAGCATTTAGACATGCGGGCTGCAGGCAAGAATGCATCAGGGTGCGCTTGTGAACGTGTTCGCGCAGGCCGCGCATGCATGTGTCGCCTCAAGTTTTGCAGTCCCTGGCAGCAGGCAAAGCCTAGTGTGCACATTGAAGCTGCATGCATGGCTTGTCCGCCTGCATGGCTATTGTAACCCGGGCTGCTGGCCAGTTGCTGAGCATGCCCAGCGCCCGGCGAGCAGTGCTCGAGCAAGCAGTGTTACCATGTGGCTTCAAACTCGGTCCAGCTGCATCAGGGCATTTTCAGCAGCCAGGGTCACATTGGCCAGCAGCCAGGGTCACACAAGCCATGCAGGCGGCTAAGCCATGTAGGCAGCTTCAATGTCCACACTTTGGATTTTCCTGTGCCAGGGACTGTTAACCTTGCCCGGCGCCTGGCGAGCAGTGCTCGAGCAAGCAGTGTCACTATGTGGCTTTAATTCGGTCCCAGTGCTTCAGCGCCTGAGCACTGGATAGTGGACATGCACTTAGACCTGCTCCTGCGGTACATCACATGTGGGCTTCAGCACCCAAGAACCCGAGAAGACAGCAATGCGCATGAATCTGCTGTTGCGGGCACATAACACATGCAGTGTGCCGGATGTTCCAGGACCTAGGCTTGCAGCTGTATTTTGTTGTTGCTGCAAGCCCAGCTCCCGGGACATCTGGCACACTGCATGGGCTGTGTGCCCGCAACAGCAGATTCAATGAAACATTGGCCTTGACAGCAGCGAAGAGTGCAATTAATATGGTTGGGATATGGTGAGGAAAATTTACAGACACCGTTGCAGGTTTGTTCAGGCTATTGCAATATCTGCACTTTGGTTGCCCTGCCAGGGGGTCTGCACGCATGCAGGGGTGCTAAGCATCCACGCTCGCGCTCGCTGCCTTCAGCGCCATGCTCGCGCTGCCAGCAGACCGGGCGCCCTCCCCGCCTCCGCCCAGTTGGCGCTGTACTGCAGCCGGGGCTGCCATGGGCGGCCCCGGTCGCTCGACCTGACCGGCCGCATCGAGCTCTGCAGGCACAGCCGCCGCACCAGCTGAGCCTGCCTCGCCTCCGCCTGCGCGGAGGGTCTGCCTCTTGGACTCCTCGTGGGCCGTGGGCGACCTGGGGCGCTTGCCCGCGCGGGTCGCCTGTGGCTCTGCCGGCGCCGCCGCCACGTCTGACCCGCCTGCCTCGGCGTCGCCCGCGCCCCGACCCGCCTGCTGCATGCCCTGCTGCATGCCCTCCTCCCCCTCCGGGCCCGGCGGCAAGCCCGGCAGGGGCGCTGCGGTAGCGCCCGCCGCCTGAGAGGCTGCGCCGCTGGCCTCGCCGCCGGGCGGCGCCCCCGCGGCGCCCGCGCTCGGCGGCGGCGGCGGCCCAGCGAGCAGCGTCTGGCGCAGGAAGTCGAGCATGGAGGCCGGCGGCGCCGCCCAGGCCGCGCCCGCGCCGCCGTCTGCGCCCAGCGCGTCGCTCGCGCTCCGCTCGGGCAGCCCCGGCGCGGGTGCGGGGCTGCTCGGCGCGGCGCCCCCGGGCGCGCCGCCGAGCGGCATGCCGTGCGGCTCGCTGGCCGCCAGCCAAGGCAGCCCGCGCGTCGCTGGCCCACGCTCAGGGTCACCGCATTCGCCGCGCTGCCCGCCCTGGCCACCGTCCGGGCGCGCGCTCTCCGCATCAGGCTTTCCCCAAGCGCCAGCGGCATCCCCCACTGGTGCAGCAATACTGACGGCCAGCGGCGCAGGGTCCCCATTGTCGCCCCCGGCCCTCACTCCCAAGCCCGGTCCTGCGCTCATGCCGCCCGAACCGCTCGCATCGGGCGCGGCCCCCGCGGGCAGCCCTGCGGCTAACCCTTCAAACCCTGGGCCCGGCCCTGGCAGCGCGAGCACGGGCAGCGCATCCCAGCCGCCCTCCTCCGCGTCGGCGCCCCAGCCGACCAGGCCGAAAGGGGGCGCTGCGGGCGCGGCGGGCAGCGGCGGCGGCGGCGGCAGCGCAGGCAGCGCCGCGCCGGGGCCCTGGGCGCCTTGCTGCTGCAGGAAGAGGCCCCACTGCGCGCATCGGAGGTGCAAGCAGGAATGTGCATCAGTGCTCATGTCGGGGTCGGAGGCACATGCCACGCTCCTCGGAACGCTGCAGGTTTGCTCATGTGCCTCATGCACAGATCTGCAAAAAGAGCGGCTGGGGCACTCGGACCCACATCCTGAGCTTGTGTGGGTCGCGCTTGCATGCGCCCGATACAGGCCCGTCTCAGCCCCAAGCGCCTCCGCATGCAGCGCCCGGCAACCAGCCCCGCCATACAGAGCGCGCGAGGCACGCGCACGTTCTGCAGCGCGGCCGTGAAGGCGTCGACGGACGAGATGAGCGGCATTGCGGCCTTGATGCGGGCCATGTCCTCGCGCACGAAGGTGCCGAACAGCGCCTGCAGGCTGCCGCCCGCACCTGCGCGCGCACCGCCGCAGGGACCTTGCCGAGGGCCGGCGCGCATGCCGAGCTGCAGTAAGGGGGACTGCTCGCAAGAGGTAGTCCAGGGAAAATGTTGTGGTGCCGCCAGTTGCCATGAGTGTGCTCCACCTTACTCAGGAGCGGTTCTGAGCGCCACAACCCACTTTGTTGATGTATAATAACCAGAGCAAAGTCAGTGTCACAGTACGGCGAGAGCAGCATGGGCAGGCAAGCCTGTTTAGGCGCCAAGGCGCACGCAGCACGCCTGTCAGCTCGGAGCTTGCATCCAGCACCACACGGGCGAGCGCACCACTAATCCTACCCGTTTCCTCATCTATGCCAAACACTGAACTCCTGGGCAGTCTCTGCTTCGTCCCAGCCCAGGGGTGCGGACCAGCGGCGGCCTGGTGGAGCGGGGCCGCCGCGGGCGCGGCCGCGCTTGGCGGCTGCACAAACGCGGACTGCGGCGCGGCGGGCGGCGCCAGCTGACCAGCGTGGCGCGCGTGCTGCGCCTGGGCGGCCGACTGCGCGCGCGCCCGCATGTCTGTTACTGAGTCCAGGCCTTCCTCCTTGCTTGGCTTCATATTCTTTCCATCTTGCGCACCCCTACGTCCAAGCCCTTCTGCAGGGGTGCAAGAGCCAGAGCCTGCATGGGCTGCCACAACCCTATCAGGCTGCCAAACCCCTATCAGGAGCTGGGCGCCGCGCCTGCCAGGCGTGCTCCAGCAGCGCGCGGGGGCTGCGCAGCGCGACGCGTGGGGGCGCAGCGGCCGCGGCGGGGCCGGCTGCGGCAGGCGCCTGCCCGCGCGGCCACGGCGGCTGCCAGCCCTGCGCAGTGCGCCTGACGCGGTCACTGCCGGGCCCGCAGGCGCGCCCAAGCCCGCGCCCTGAGAAGTCAGGCTTTCGGTGACCTGTGCAAGGGTATGTGACAGGAGGCCACACAGTGTCCTGGCCAACAACTGCGAACCAACCCTCCCTGCAAATACCAAAATACACACGCACCGCATGCGGGCATGGGATCGTGGGGTTGCGCCTTGCCGACCTGCTGCATACAGGCCACGCCGCGCGACTGACTTCAGAGCGCTGCACAGGCCGCGTGCCAGCGTAGAGACGCGCGCAGCGCCACACCGGCCGTGCGGCCGAGCCCGCTCGCGCGGCGGCCGAGCGCACCTGCTGGACCGGGCGCACGGCAGGGCCCAGCGAGTACAGCAGCCCGGCCGCGCCGGCGCCCGGCGGCGGCCAGGCGTCGTCGCCGTCAAAGGTGCCGCCGCCGCCCTGGTATCCTGCAGCGGCCGCCGCGGCGCTAGGGTAGCCTAACCCTACCCCGTCCGCCCAGTGCGGGGGCGCCCCGGCCGGGAAGCGGCGCGCGGCGGCGGCGGCCGCGGCCGCGGCCGCGGCGGCGCCCGGCGACGCCGTTGAGCGCGGCGCGCCGCCCGCCGGCGCCGCGCGCTGGGCGCCTGTGCGCTGCGCCAGGGGCAGGACATCACCGCGTGCATGGACACTTGTACGTAGAGTTGTGGCCGTGGCGTGGCAGACACAGGACCAAGGCCCTCACTTTTCACTAGTTGATAAATGTATGGAAGCAGGCAAACGGGTTTTTTAGGGCTGCGTCACCGACTCCTTCCTCAGCTCTGCCTGCTTGCCTGCAGTGTGACACTCTACAAAAGCAGAATGAACGCCCTACTTTATGCAGTCGGAAAGAAAAGGGCTGCAGTGCGGCCGTGCAGGCCGGCCCACGGGCGCACGCGCAGGATGTCGCCGAGCGCGGCGCTGGCGGCGCTGCGCTCCTCGGGCGTTGCCGTGCCGGCCGGCGCGCCCGAGGCCGGGATGTACGAGTCGCGCGTGCGCGCGCGCATGCGCTGCCGCGGCGCCGGCGCGGCGCTGGGCGGGGGCGCTGCGCCCGCGGCCGCGCGCGCGTGCGGCGCACCCCCGCCCGCGGCCTGCGCCTGCGCGCTTGCAGAGCCCTTTGCCAAGCCTGACTGAAGTGTCATTGTACAGGCACCGCTGAGCGCCGTGCCCTGCGCATGTCTTACTGTGGGAGAGCACAGTAAATGTGCATGTGCACCTCTGGCTGCGCCGCGCGGGCGCCCGGCGGCGTGGGCGGCGGCGCGACGGGCGACAGCTCGTGCGCGTCGGCGCTGATGCACGAGTCCAGGTTGACGCCCAGCAGCCTGCGCGCGCTCGGCCTGAGATCCAGGTGGCCAGCCAGCCGCTGGCTTTGCTTCGCAGGCTTTGCTGCACCGACAGGAAGTGCAGAAAGGCCTGTGCTAGCATTGCACCGGTCAAGGGGTGATGCAATGGGCCAAGACCTCTGCTGATGGCAGTGTGCCTTGTTCACAGCATGCATGAGCGACCCATGCAAGCACATTTGGTGACACATCAGTTGAAGGTGGGGGTCTAGGCATGGTGCATGCAGCACTACCCCGGCCTGACACAAGCACGCTCGCATCAATGTCCGAGAGCCCACACCCAAGGCAGCGTCATCAGCTCCGAAAGCAGAGATGTATCGCACATGCTCCGATACGCGGGCGTCCTTTGCGCTCCTGCCAGAGCGGTGTGCGGCGCAGGGGCGCGCCTGCTGCAGTTGCCGCACTTGACCACCACGGGCAGAGCTAGCGGGTGCGAGTTGGGCACGGCCACCTGTACATAGACAGAGCGCGCAACACACTTTGGCGCAAGCCTGTGCGCAGTGTGCCGCTGCCCAAACTGTCCAGCCACGCTGATATTGGGTGAAGGGGAGTTGTGTGCGGCCCCACCACGCACAACGCGTGAGCTGACGATTGACCTGACGATTTGCAAGCGCACCTTGATGGTCCTTGCGCCACTGTGTGAAGCTACCAGTGCGGTGTGACTATGACTGGGCTGCGAAGCTGCCACGGCACGAGAGCTGTCGGCCAAGCTCAGCGCGCAACCTTGTCTGCCGTAAGGTTCACCTCGCTGATTGGCCGCGGACACAACAGAGGTGCCATGCACACGCAGCCGCGAGCGCGGTGCTGCCAACCTGAGACCGCCCCTGCTGCGTGTGCCGGCCAGGGGGCTAGACTATGCGGCGCACCTCCAGCAGCGCGCCGCAGCCCTCGCACTGCACCTGCAGGGCGTGCGTGCCCTGGCCTCCCGTGCTGTCCATGGCGCAGCAGTGTCTGTGGCACGGACAAGTGTGCAGAGCAGCAGCAGATGCACAGATTATGAAATAGGTTGGCTCGTCCAAGGGGGTGAAGTTCATGACCTGGCAATAACCCTAGATGTGTGGAAAAGGAGAAGAGCAGCAGATAAAGAGTTATGTAGGCAGAGGGTGCGCGGCGGCCACAGCATACCTAGTGGGACTTATAAGCAACAGGCTGCAAACAATAACACCCCGAGCGGACAGTCACGGGGGCGCCCAGAGCCATGAACAAACATGCTCTGCTAGAGTTCGGTCGCGTCATGCCTGGCACGATCCCTGCTGGCACTTCTCCTCCGCTCACTTGCAGCATCGCCAGCAGCATCCAGGACCTCTGTGTTATGGCCGGCCTCTATTAACTGCTCTGCTGGAGGCTGCGCAGCCGCACGGCTGCCGCCCGCTGCGGCCGGCGCCTGCGGCGCTGCCAGCGCCGGCGGCGGCGCCGACACCGCGCCTGCCCCGCCTGCCTCGAACTCGGATTCCACCTGCCGCACGGCGTGCACGCCTGCCATTAGCGCGGGCGCATGCACCGGGCCGGTCTGCCAGCAGGCGTGGCCCCCACCGCCCCAGCGGCTGGGTGCGCATGCTCCGAGCGCCCCAGGCTGGGCGTGTATGCAGTCACCACCCTTGGCAACAGAGGAGCGCAACTAGTGCGCGCGGACGGCCGCCACGCGCGCCTCGCTGAGCCGCAGCACGACATGCGCAGCACGACATGCCAGCAACGGACGGCGGGCGGCGGACGGCCGCGCGCGGCATGCAGGCGCAAAAGTGTAGGGTTAGGCGGTAGGTAGGGTTTGGGCGGCGCCCGGGCGCGCGCCTGCGCGGTGAAAGCGCCCACCTCCGCATCCAGCGCGGGCCACTCGGCAACAATGCGCCGCGCGCCGGTCAGTTTAGGCTCCTTGGTGAGCGGGTTGTTGCACAAGTCGATCGTGCGCGCGGCCGCCTTGGTCGTGTTGCCGCACCAGGTCTCGCACCACAGCCACTCCTGCGCCGACCGCGCGCCGCCTCGGTCCGCCTTGCCAGCAAAGTTCACAACGCCTTGGCAGCAAAGCTGCTCTGTGGCACCATGCTCTCGCGAGCATGGCGCACCAGTCGGTGCGAGCCCAAGCGCCCACCCCACAGTGACATCCTCGCTCGGCGGCTCACATGTCAGACATGCAGCTGCTTTCGGCCTTCCCCAGCACTGCTGCCCCGGCATGTGTCGCTGCTAGGCGTCGCATGCTCGGATATCAGTAAAAAAACCCTGCACTTTCCGACTCCTTCGCGGCTACGCAACGCCGTGACGAAGCTGGAGAGCTGCCGCCGGGCGGCGGGCTTGCGTCCGGGCCAGCGTCAAGATGCGCAGAGCACGGCGCGCCGATGCAGTGCGCACGTCCCTGACCGCGCGCGCCCCTGCCGGGCGGCGGGCGGCGCGCCTGCTGCTGCGAGAAGATGTGGAGCTGGTGCTGCGCGTAGTTGGGGAGGTCCTAGGGTTATGTTAGGGTATATGGCGGCGCGCCTGCGGCAGCGAGAAGATGGGGACCTGGTGCTGCGCGTAGTTTGGCAGGTCCTGGTCCAGGTTGGCCAGGCTGTTTGGGTCGCGGCTCAGCTGGTCGTACACCACACGCAGCTGGTCGCCCGCCGCCATCTGCCTGCGCGCCCGCGCCGGCCGCGCGCGCATACTCAGCGCCCGGCCCCGGCGTGAGAGCGCGCGCCGCCTGCCGGCCCGCTTTTTGTGACTTTTACATGTACTCTCACCACATGTACCCTCATCCATTTATGAATAGGCGGCCACTCGCACGCGTGGCGCGGCGCCCGCCGCGTGCGCTGACCGACGGACACATTGCCCGGCATGGAGCATCACTGTGTCGACACCACTCAAACGGTGACCCCCCAGCTGTGACGCCCGCGCAGCCCGCGCCAATGTTCACACGCGGCCCAGAGCATCAGAAGTGGGGCGCGCGCACCGGAAGCGCGCCAGGTCGACCACGTACAGCGCGGAGATGTGGTACGGCTTGCCCTGCAGGTGGTCTCGCCAGAAGCCCTGCCGCCAGAAGCGGAAGCCGTCCATCGCGCGGTTGGTCTCGCAGAACGGCGTGTACCCGTACGGCGCGCCCTGCATGGGTCCAACAGCCTGTTACGACGGTAAGACGCGGGGAGTTAGAGGACACCGAGGCACCTACTCACTCACGCCGACGTTGCATAACCCTCGAAGAGGTGCTGGATGCGCCTGCACGCTGCGCTCCTGCGGCGGCCCAGGGGCCGCACGTGTTCACGCCACGCGAGACGTCCTGTGAGCGGCGGTGTAGGCCCAAACCCTGACCCTACCCTAGGCAGGTCAGCCTCAGAGCAGCGCGCGCGCCTGCATGTTCAGGTCGCGCAGCTCGGCAAAGTCGGCGCGCGCAATCTGGTCGGCGTCCGCGAAGATGACCTTGCGCAGCGCGAGCGGGAACAGCACGTCCAGGAACAGGATCTTGTACGCCCAGATGATGCGCTGCTTCTCCGTCTGCGGCGCGCGCGGTGCGCAAGGTCATCTTCTTCATTCTGCCCTACCCTACCATATACCCTCACCGTATCATGAACAGGATCTTGTACCCAGATGAAGCGCTGCCTCTCCGTCTGCGCCGGACGCGCGCGCCGGCGCCGTCAGCCTGCCCGCGCCCGCCCGCTCTCCAGCAAGCGCGCCGAATCGAACGCCGCACTGCACCGCCATGACCCTAACCAGACCCTCTGCGCGCGTGCCTGCTTGTGCAGCCAGGACGGCCACTTGTACGTGACCAGCTCGTACTCGAAGCCGTACCGCGCGGCCATGTGCGGCAGGAAGCGCTTGAACTGCGGCGACATGTAGTTCTTGATGAACCAGAACTTCACGCGCGCCCTGCGCGCGCGGGCGCCCGGCTGGCAAGCGCCGCCGCCGCTCACGCGCTGCGCCGTTTACAATCTCCAGCCTGCAGTCAGGCATGTTGCTGGCCTGCCTGGTACGAGGTGTGCCTGCCTTCGCACGCGATCGCCAACGCGCTCGGCCCCTCCTTGCATCAGACCTGTGGAACAAGAGCCAGGGGCCGGCGCCGCGAGCGGGCAGCGGGGAGCCGCGCGCGGGCGCACGCTGCGTTTTGGCAGCACCAACAAAATCATGACCTTCTGCAGGCGCTCGAAGCTGTGGCTTGCAGGGAGGCGAAGGCGGCAGCGCCGCAAGCAGGCGTGAGGGGCACGCGAGCGGGTTAGGGTTGGGGCATGGTGGGTACACGCGGGCGGGCGCGCGCCGCGTGTTGCGCAGCACCGACAGGATCATGATCTTCTGCAGGCGCTCGTACATGTGGCCGGACGCGATCGTGAAGATGTGCACTGCGTCCGGGTCATCCTCGGCCGACAGGCGGGCCTCAGTCGCAGCGTCGGCCGGCCCCGGCTGCTGCTGGCCGGGCGCCAGCCAGGAGGCCACGCGGGTCCATAGCGACCCTGCGGGCGGGCGCGGTTGGGGCTGTGGCGCTCGGCCGCGTGCCTCCTTGCCACGCCACCCCAACATCGCCCGCACTGGCTCAGCATGTATCAGGCTGTGTTTGTCTGCGCGTCAGCGAGAAACGTTTGGCACTATGACAGTAGCTTGCCACACAAGCGGTAAAGCTGTCACAGGACGCTTCCGTGCATGCCTACCCGTTCGAGCAGCCCTGCATCAGCCCGGGTCCCAGTCCCCCGCCCAGTTGCCCGATCAGCACGTCGTGATCAGCACGATCGGCACCACGGGTTGGCAGAGGGCTTAGGAGACCCACCCTCGCCGGCCTCGCCGTCCTGCGCCAGCACGTCCGCGCCCTCAAAGCCGCTGCGCTTGCGCAGGTGCAGCAGCAGGTGCCGCCCGGACAGGCTGTCGATGACCACCTGCCGCGAGCGGGCGCGCCCTTATCACCCTAACCCTATCCTACCCTGCCTCACCCCGATGCGCACTGGCGCGGGCCCGCCTCGCCTGCTCTGCTCCCTGCACCGCCAGCTGCGACCGCTGTCCAGACATGTTACGTGGCAGGACGGCAGCGCCGCGGCTGCCAGAGCTGCCAGTGAAACCGCTGACCCTCCTCTTCGAGCCAGAGAAGCCGGGCAAGAATAAGAAGAAGAAATCTACAGCGAGTGCTGCGGCCATCGACGTTGACGCTGACAGCAGCCCGTCCCGGGTCCCGCCAGCGTAAGGCTGGCAGAGCCCGGCACGGGCTGCTGTCCGCATCCATGTCGATGGCCGCAGCATTCGCTGCAGACTTCTTCTGCTTGCCCGGCTGCTTCTCTGGCTCGCAGCGCAGAGTGAACGGTTTCAGCAGCAGCCCTGGCGGCCGCGGCTGCCATCCTACGCAATGTGTCTGGACAGCCGGCGCAGCTAGAGGTGCATGGTGCATGGAGCGGTTGAGGCAAGCCTGCTGCGCAGTCATTTCATAGCACAGATGAAGCTTGACGTCGTTGGAACTGCACAGACTCCACGTAGCGACCCGTCAAGCACCCCAGCGTCGAGTAATGCAGATGAACCATTGTGAAGAGGCGCACGGGTACTACACATGCGCTCGCGGCCCGCATGTGCGTGTAGGGTACGGGCAGGTTCCCTAGCCTGCAGCGCGCCTGCGCGGCGTCCTCCGCGAGCGCGCCGTCGGTGCTGTCGTCCACGGCGTACAGGCGCGCGGAGCGGCCGGGCGCCAGGCGCAGCGCGAACACGCCCGGGCCCGCCTTGAGCTGGAAGTAGCCCAGGTTGGCCATGACCAGCGTGTCCACCAGGCGCGGCGCGGCGGCCGTGCCCAGGTGCAGCTGCACGCCGCGCGGCGTCACCTGCGCGCGCCGGCGCAGCCGGGGCCTCAGGCGCCCGGCCGGGAGATAGTTTTAGGTTTTAGGGTCGTGATAAGCGCGCCCATAAAGCAAGCGAGGCGCCCCGCCGGAGCGCCGAGGATGGCAGCGCCTCGCAGCAGCCACATGATGACGGCGCAGGTGCTGCCAGCGTGTGCCTGCTCGCAGATCCACCAACGACAATGATACACCACTCAGGGGCCCGCGGCGCAGAAACGTCAGCGCGCTGCCCCGCGCCGTCCGCGGCAGCTGTAGGGTAGGGTACGGCCGCACGCCTGGTCGCCGCGCGCGGCGCCGATGTCCAGGCAGGAGCCGGTCAGCAGCAGCGCCTCCAGCTCGAAGCGCGCCTCCAGCGCGGGCGCGCCGCCCAGGTCGGCCAGGTGCAGGTTGTCCAGGTCCAGCGGCGCCTGCGCGGGTCGGGGCCAGGGCGGGTTGGGGCCAGGGCGGGTTGGGGCCAGGGCGGGTCGGGGCCAGGGCGGTTCAGGGCCAAGTGCAGGTTGTCCAGGTCCAGCAGCGCCTGCCCGGCGCGGTGCCGCCCTCGCAATCGCCCGTCCCCGAACAAGCAGCCAGGTTTTAGGGTACAGGGTGAGGCTTTGCAAGATAGGTTATCCGGTAGGGTATATTGTAGGGACCATTGGCCAAGTGCAGGTTGTCCAGGTCCAGCGGCGCCTGCGCGGCGCCCGCGCCGCGCGCGCGAGCGCTCATCCCCGGACAAGCAGCCGTCGCGCGGCGCGCCCAGCTTTGCATGCGAGGCGTGGGAGCCAGGTGGCAGGCAGCGCGGGGAGAGTTGCATGGCGCCGGTCCCAGGCGTGCATGCGCACATGTGCCGCTCTGCGCTGGAACACATGAGGACAGCACACTGGTGCACAAGCATCCTGTCTTTCGAGCTGGCCAGAAGGCCGGGGCGCGGCCGCGGCCAGCGCGTCGCGTGCACAAGTTGCTAAACGGCGCGCGGGCTCGCATGCAGGCGCGCGCCTGAACAGGCTCCACCAGCCATGGCTCCGGGACGTCCATGTTTAGCGTCAACACCTTGCGCGCCGGCAGGTCGGCGAAGGCGGCCTTCGGCGGCGCGGGCTCGCCCAGCGGCTGGCCTGTGCGACATGGTAGCATCAGTCGGGGCGCTGCAGGAGCGCTGCAGCTGCGCCTCCTATCCATGCGGCGCTGGCGGCCATGTTGCCGCCCTGCCGGGCAGCGTGCAAACCAGGGAAGCCGCAGTGTAGGGCGTGCGGGCGTGCGTGCATGCGCCCCAGGTGCAAACACCCTGTTGCGACCGCCCAGTGCTGCAGACGCGTTGTTGCTGCGGGAATGCCCACGGCAGGCGCCATCGCACTGCAGGGTGGTGTCCTGCGCGGAGGGCGCAAGACGCTACACGGGCCGCATGCTCTCGGCGCGGCGCCCGCGTCACCTGGCGCGCCCGCGAAGCCCGGCAGCGCGTAGCGGTAAAACGCCTTGAGCGGCAGGTCCGACAGCTCCGTCGCCGGGTTCAGGTGGACCTGCGCGTGCGGCACTGACGGCCTCACTTGAGCAATGCAACGAAGGTGTAGTGCCTGCTTTTAGCATGGGAACCGGCGTCTATGACCGCACTGGGGTACTGCCATATGGTACCCACCAATGGGCTGAAGCGCATGCAGGCCATACATGCCAATAAAGAATGTGCGTGCTAGAGACTCGGACTTGCTATGAAGATGCTGTGCAGTAGGGGACCGTAAGCGGGGTCTGAGTACTTGCGCATGAGCTCAGCGCAGCCTGCAGCGCGCCCTCCAGGCTGGCACGAAAGCACCACAACCCCTGTGCCAGTGCGCGCCCGGGTGCCGCGCCGCAACAGGTGCACCCAGACACGCTGCGCCGGGCGCGCGCCTGGATGCTGGGCCGCAGCGTGCGCTCCAGGAACTCCAACACCGGCGCGATGCGCTGCGCCGCGCGCGACAGCGGGTCCAGCAGCGCCCACACCTGCGCCGGCCGCCCGCGTGCTGCAGGCCCTGCCCTACTCTATCCTAATTTGGCCCGACGCGCTGCGCCGCATGCAACAGCGGGCCCAGCAACGCCCACACCTGCGCCGGCCGCCTGCATGCTGCAGGACAAACCCTACCCTACCGTAACAACACAGGCGCGCCAAGACTCGGAGACGTGTTGCACACTTCCCCTCCTCCCCCCGTCTGGCAGCAAGCACAGCGCTGCTGCGCCCGGCCAGGGTTCTCCACTTTGACATGGGACGCAGAAGGATGTCGGACAAGGGGAGCACAGCTTTGCCAATGGCATGCAGACCATGCTGGCGCTTCTGTAGGAGGAGCACGGCCGCGCAGCATTGACAGCAGGGCGCGCGAGCCCCTGGGCGCCACCTCGAGGCCCGGCAGCCCGCCGCTGCCCGGCGCGGGCGCGGACGCAAAGCCACTGTGCGCGCGCGGCATGGCGGCTATCATTGCGGAGACTCGCGCAGCCTGACGCGTGTCTGCCTGCGCGGCAGCGCCTGACTGTTAGCACGCAGGTTATTTCTACAACGCTTTTATTACACACCAGACACCTGTTATGAGATCTGCGCCTCCCCTCGATGCATAGCAGGCTGTACCTTGCAATTGAAGCTGCCTGCATCATCAATCACAATGAACAGCAGACACGGCTCTGCACGCGCAGCAAGCGCGGGGCATATGATGCGCAGGTATTCATGTCCGGGAAGCAAGGCCGCTGCAGCTCAGAGCCATTGATCCGGCTGGTGGCTCTGGCTTGCCCAACCAGGCACGCAGGCAGCCCCGCCCCAAGCGCGCGCGGCGCGCGCGAGCGCCCGCACCGCCGGCAGCTCTGCGGCGTGCGCCGCGAGCACGGACGACACCAGCATCGCCGCGTCGCTCAGCTCCTCCGCCGTCCACTCCGCGTCCGCAGCGTCCTCCTCGCCGGGCTCGTCGCCCTCGGGCGCCGCGTCGCCGCGGCCCACGGCGGCGCCCGCGCCGTGCCGCGCGCGCCCGTCCTCCCACGCCGTCTGCACGAGCAACGCCACCTGCGAGGCGCCAGGCATGCAAGAGATATTCAGGGTTGGGGTCGGGTGTGCCGCGCGCGCTTGTCCTGCCACGCCGTCTGCACGAGCAGCGCCACCTGCGAGGCGCCAGGCATGCAAGAGATATTCAGGGGTGGGGTAGGGTGTGCCGCGCGCGCCCGTCCTCCCACGCCGTCTGCACGAGCAGCGCCACCTGCGAGGCGCCAGGCATGCAGGAGATAGTCAGGGTTGGGGTAGGGTGTGCCGCGCGCGCCCGTCCTCCCACGCCGTCTGCACGAGCAGCGCCACCTGCGAGGCGCCAGGTGTGCCAGAGCTGCGCTGCGTTGCTCGCGCGCATGCTCTGGGGAGCAGTGCTGATCAATGGCTGCATGCTGCTGGCAAAGTGCGGGGAGGCAAGCGAGGCGAGCCCACGCGGCCCTCATGCTCAACAGTGGCTGCAGAGGACCCTGGCAGGCCCTGCAAAGAGCCACATGGAGGCGGGCGCAGGGTCCGAGGCTGTTTGCTAACCTGCGCTGTGCACCAGGCCCCCGCATCACAGGCACTGCGGGAGCAGGACAGGGGCGGCAGGGCAGGAGTGGGGCCAACGCGAGCGCGTCGTCGCGACCCGGCTGCACCCCACCCTACGCAAACCTGGGGCCGCCCCCACCTGACTGGACAGCTGCGAGCTCTCCGCCACCATCTGCAGCAGCGCGAGGTCCTCCGCGGCGGCGCCGTCGGCGACGCCGCCCGACCCTACCCCATCGCGCAGCAGCACGACGCGGCCGTTGGTCACCACCGCCGCGCCGCCCGCCGGCACGCCCAGGCGCGCGCGGCACGCGGCCGCCACGGCCGCCGCCGCCGCCGCGCCCGCGCCGTCCGCGTCGGCCAGCAGCGCGGCGAGCGCGGCGGTGTTGAGCCCGGCCGCGTCCGCCTCGGCCAGCACGTCCTCCTCGCTCGCCTCGCCCGCCGGGAAGCGCTCCAGCAGGCCGCGCAGGAAGCCGGGGACCTTGGCGCGCCGCGCCGGCAGCCGCGCGGCCGCGAGCGCGCCGCGCACCCAGGGCGCCGGCGCGCCGGCGCCCGGGCCGGGGCTGTGCGCCAGCGCGAGCCGCGCGCCCTCGGCCGCCTCGTCCGCCAGGTAGCCCAGGCCCGCGGCCAGCAGCTCGCGGCCCGCCGGGCCGCCAAAGTCCGCCACGAGCCAGTGCGTGACGCCCTTGGCGGCATCCTCGCTGCCCGGGAAGTGCAGGTACCCTAAACCCGCCCAGGGCGCGCCGCGCGGGCTCAGCGGCCCTGTCAGCGCGACCTGGTAGGGCGCGGCGGGGTCGGCGGCGGCGCGGCGTGGCGCGGCCGGCGCGAGCAGGCGCGGCCGGTGCCGGCCGACCGCGCGGCCGAGCGCCAGCACGCGCCCCAGGATGTCCGCGTGCTCGTCCGTGAGCCGCCCGTAGTACACCGCCTCCTGCAGCCGCTGCTGCTCGACCTGCACCGCGAAGCCCAGCAGCTGCTGCCAGCGCACGCCGGGCGGGCGCGGCGTCAGCGCGCCGTTCAGCCAGAGCGCGGGCGCGCTGTCGGCGACGCCGCGCGCTACGCCGAACGCGGCGGCCGCCGCCGCCTCCGCTGCTACGCCCGCGCCGACGCCCTCGCCCGCCTCCAGCTGCGCCAGCGCCGCCTCTCCCGACAGCCCGCGCGCGCGCCCGGCCGGCAGCTCCGCCCAGGCCGCCGCAAAGGCGGCGGCGACCGCGGCCGGCGATGGGCCGGCGCCGCCGCCGGCCACCGCCGCCGCGCCGCGCGGCGCGAGCTGCGCCAGGAACTGCCAGGCCGCCGGCGGCCCCGAGGCCGCCTCCAGTGCCAGGAACGCGCGCGCGGCGCGCTCGCCGGCGCCCGCGTCCGCCCAGGGCACCGCCGCCGCAACGGCCTCGCCGCCCGCGCGCACGGCCGCGACCGTCTCGCCGGGCAGCAGCAGCGCGCCGACGCGCACCGGCCACTGGCTGCCGGCCACCTGCCTAAGCAGCGCGAGCAGCTCCAGGCTGTCGGCGCGCCCGGGGTCCACCAGCGCGACCAGGCTGTACAGGTTGCGCGCGATCTGGTGCAGCTGCCCCGTAAACTGCGGGCGCAGCAGGTCGGTGAGCCGCGTGCTCCAGGCCCAGTACTGGCGCCCGGCCTCCAGGTTGTTGAGCCAGTGCAGCGCCGAGTCCGAGCGCAGGTCGATCAGCACCTCGGCCGCGTCCAGCGCCGCCGCCTGGGCGCGGCAGGCGCGCGCCGCTAGGGTGAGGGTAGGGCGCATTTCTGGACGGCTGGCGGCATGCACACAGCTCGCCCGACTGCAACAGGACAGTCATGGAGGCGAGCCTCATATATGAGGGGGCTCCTTGCCAGCCGGCCGCTATAGCGGGCAGCATGCGCGGTGGAGGCCGCACTAGCGCCGCCCTCGTCACGCAAGCCCGCGCACGTCCACGCGATGGCGCCCGGACAGTGATGCAACTATTCAGACAAGCTCAAACTCCGCCCGGCCCCTGCGCACCTGCGGGCGCAGCCGCAGCGCGGCGCTGATGTCGGGCGCCTGCAGGCCGCTCGCCTCCAGCTGCTCCATCAGGCGGACCTGCGCGGCTGCACGCAGGCTCAGCGTGTCCCAGACCCAAACCCTACCTGAAACATAACTGAGCATGCGCCGAAGCAGGCGTCCGTCTCTCAGCTCAGCGCCTGCATGCAGAGCCGACCCATACCCATCAGTAACAAATTACAATGCGTGCAGATGCGCAGGGGCCCACATCCAACCCTGTCAGCGAGCAGCAGGATAGGGCTAGCTCTATACCCTAACCGGCGCAGGAGAGCGACCTCTTTCCGCAGCGTGTCCACAAAAGCGTACAAATCGAAGGCGGCCAGGTCCACGATCATGCCGTTGACGAGCAGCGCGCTCGCGCCTGGCGGCCGGCACACGCGTCAGGGACGGCGCCGCGCCCAGCAGCGCTGGTGAGGCACTTGGCATTGGGTCCGAACGCAGTGCGCTCTTGCACTGAGGTCCGAGCCGCAGCTGCCTGGCCTGCCTGGAGGAGAGGGTGCAGGGTGTGTTGCATTGCCCCCGTTCCCACATGCGGGAGCAGACGCAGAGGCGCACGACTGCGTGCGGGGTCCGTTCGACGGCAGGCCGCCAGCGGCAACTGCTCGTGCTGCCCGGTCGTACCCGCGCGTGCGTGATGCCAGCATACCAGCCCACATGCAATCCTATGCCGGGCCCGCACCGCCCTGCAGCGAGCTCTGCTTCTGCGCGACCTCCGCGCGCAGCGCGCCGCTGACGCGCTCGCGCGACAGCGCAGGCGCCAGGTTGACGAAGCCCTGCGCGACCTCGCGCAGCGCGGCGAGCGGCTGCGGCGCGGCCGCGACGCGCTGCGCCGCCTGCAGCCCCAGGTCCTTGAGGTCCCAGACCTGCGCGCGGGCCGCGCAGTGTCCGGGACCCGGGACGCTTCCTTGCAGCACCTGGCAGGACGCGCGCATCTGCAGCCGCAGAGAGGCTCGTGCATCCTGGACCAGCACAATGACGGAGCGCACAGCAGAGCCATGCGGGCCCCAGGCGCGCCCCAGCAAGCAGCTCACACAGATGACGCAGTCGCACGCCGTTGGGCATGGTTATATTCGCCGTTCAATGTCCGGGCCCCATGCACACTGTGCGCCTGTTGCCGGCCCCGCTCGCGAGAGTAAACCACCAGGAATCACACTGTTCAGTTGCTGAACGCCGTGGTGCACAGCGGGCGCGGACCTTGAGCGCCTCCTCGGGCGCGGCGGCAGCCTGCAGGCGCGCGCGCAGCGCGCGCAGCGGCTCGCGCAGGCCCGGCGCGCGCTCCGCCAGGCGCCCGAACAGCAGCCCGGCCGCCTCGCCGTCCTCGTCGCCGCCGCCTGCGCTCTCCGCGGCCTTGTCCTGTTCCAAGGCAGGCCCGCTCAGCGCCTTACCCTAACCCTAGCTCTACCTCAGCCCTACGCCTCGCCATCCTCGTCGCCGCCGCCCGCGCTCTCCTCGGCCTTGTCCTGCTTTTGAAGCAGGCCCCGCTCGGCGCAGCGGGTGTGAGCGCATGCACACGCGGGCGTGGCACCGCTCCGTCCATTAAGCGGGTCAGCGGGGTTCAGACAGCAGCCAAGCGCTTCGCCGCCCCTGTCTGCGCCGGAGCGCTTCGCTCAGCTCAGCACGGCAGGATGTGCTCGTGTGCATGGTGGCGCCTGTCAGCTGCAGCGCTCAACCCTCGCTGCGCGGAGCAGCGCCAGGCCCGCTCGCCGCCCCCTATGGCCCTCCACTCCCGCCCGCCGCGGCTGCTTCTTCAACCGTGCGCAGGCAGCGGCCTCATCGGCAGGAGCAGTCCCGGCGCGCGCAGACAGAAGCCCGGGCAACGCAGCTCGCTCCCCGCAGCAAGCTCCCTTCAGCAAGGCTCTTCCAACCCTAATACAAACCCTGACCCTGAATACAGACATGCCCGCACCTTCTCGTCCATCGCCTTGTACTCCATGTTCTTCAGCGCCAGCTCCACCCCGAAGCCGCCCAGCCGCAGCGGCCCGCCGGCCCCATGGCCGCCGCACGGCCCCGCGTCGCAGCCCGCCAGCGCGACTGGGCGCACCGCGAACGCCAGCGCGGGTGCGCCTGCGCGCGTTCGAGGAGCTTTTCCACCGGCGCGCTCACGTGGGTTGCCAGTGCATGATGCATGGCCAGCACATGCACAGGGCCGGGTCATCCAGCCAGTTGGCGCCAGGTGTCGGCTGTCCGCTGTGCCGGCAGTGCTGACACAGGTAGTGTGACGCTGCTTCTGCCTCGACAAGTACCTTCATGAGCCCCGCCGCCAGCGTCCAAGCCAAGCGGCATGCACAACTGGGAACACGCCAGCAGCGGGCTTGGGAGCCACAGTCCCCCCGGTGCCGCACGCGGCCGCCGCTGCCGCCGCTGCATGCGCTCCCAAGCGGGGCGCATCCCACCAGAGCATGGGTGTACGGCTCACCCATGAGCCGTGCACGAGCCGTATACGAGCATGTGTGTAAGGACCTGGCATTCGGGCATATGACTTAGGGTTGGGATTAGGGTCGCATGTGTGTACGGACCTGGCGTGCTGGCGCCGGCCTCAGCGGCCGCCGCCAGCGCCTCGTACATTTCCAGGAAGCACGCGCTTGAGGGGCTACCATACAGCACCGCCGTGACCTCCGGCCCGCCGCCGCCCGCAGCCGCGCCGCCGCGGCCGGCCACGTGGTCGAAGCTGTGCAGGGCGGGCGTGGCATTGGCGGGCGCGGCGGGCGCGTTGGCGCTCTGCAGCCGACCCAGCAGCGCGGAGAGCTCTGTTGCGCTCGCCGCCCTGTGGCCGCCCACGTCCACGAAGCAGCACGTCCCCTGCCGGTTTTGCATCCTGGTGGTCATGTCAAACCCTCAAGAGTGCAAGCAGCAGCGGGTGTTGTTGTTGAGGAGGGGGGGCGCGCGCGCGCGCAAGTGCTTCACGGGGAGCGCGGGGCTTGCAGTTGCCTGTCCATGTCTGAGCGCACTTGGGCACACCCACGCGGAGACTCCCTGCTCAAGACGCAGGGCCGGCAGGGTGCACACAGCTCAGCGTGTCAGAGCGGTACACGGCCGCGTCGGCAGCAGCCCGCGCGAACACGGAGCGCACAGCAGCTGGGGGCGTGCGAGCGCGGGCGGGAGAGGCGCGCACCTCTGGCGGCAGGCCCGCCTCGGCGGCTAGGCCGCGGAATGCCTCCACGCGCGCGGAGTACTGCCGCACCGCCAGCGCCACCGGCAGCACCTGCCGCCCGCCCCCTCACGCTCGTCGGCCCGCTCAGGCGTGCCATGGCACAAACTTTCACTTTATCTCGAAATTTTTGGTGCGCATCATTTTACGTGGCGCCACATGGGCCCCACGACGTCACGCACTGGGCGCATGTTGCTGGACGCACGTGTGCCTCTCAGACGCGCCGCCAGGCAGCGCAAGGTCGCGCCGACGGTTGAGTGCCGCCGGCGGCCTCGCCACGCACAGCCTCTCAGCAGGGCAGGCGCGCGAGACGGCGCCTGCCAGCGCCGGTGAGCCCAGCACAGCGTCTCGTACTTGACTACTGGCAGGTCTGGCAGTGCCACCAAGCCGCAGACTTGTCAAGACAACAGGATAGTCGGGGCAGCAGTCGGGGAGGCGCCGGCGCCTGCAGACCTGGCGTGCGGCGGGCGACACGAGCTGGCCGGCGACGCGCAGCACGCGCTCCCAGCATCCCTCGCCCGCGCCGGGCGCGTCCTGCTGCCACGCGCTGGCGAGCCGCCCGACAAGCGCCGCGTCCTCGTCGGCCTGCTCAGAAGCGGCGCGATGATGGCGCCCGACGTGCGGTGCAGACTGTCACGTCAGACACTCTCCCCACACAAAGTGCCACACACTTTCTCATATCTATGTATTGGTCTTTAGCCAATCATGCTGCCGGCTGATGAGCAAAGATGCTGCAGAAGGCAGCCGCGGGGCACATGCTGAACACACATCTTGTCTTGTAGAACCGGGCAATGACCACCATGCTCGGCTTCAGTGCGGCTGTTTGTGCCGCGTGTCTGCTTGCCAGGACATAATAGGGATGAGACACGAGCGCCGGCCACGCACCAGGAACTCTGCCGCCTCCAGGAGCAGCGGGGCGCTGCTCCACTTGGCATCGAGGGTGATCACGGCGCCCTTGGCGCTGGCGCGGCCTGCCAGCGCGAGCACGCACAGGGCGAGCAGCGGGATCATGCGGAGCGAGGCCGGGCGGCGCCTGCACATGCCGCCGAGCATCAGAGCATGCGCATACCCCCACACGAGCACCCCGATGAGCGCAGCTGATGGCAGGCGGGCCCCGTGCCTCCAGGATGCCCGCCCTCCTGCTGCCCAACACAGGCCATCGACACAACCTAACCGGGGTTGAAGTACAGGCTTCAGGCGCAGGAATAAAGGGGGGACTCTCGCCGAGGCCACCGCCAGCCCAGGCGGCAACAGCCACTGCGCCGGAGCAGCGGCTGCGAGAAGGCAGGCATGGGCATCTTCGGGGGCGGGAAGAAGGTCACGCGCAAGTACCACTTCTACATCCACATCCACAGCGTGGCGCCCTGGCCCGCGCACTTCCGCAGCCTGTACGTGGCCTGGTCGCGTGGCAGCAGCAAGAAGGGCGTCACCAAGGCGGTCGCTGCGGCGCCCGGCGAGCCCGGCCGCGCGCTGGAGACTGCCTTCCATGTGCCGTGCACCATCGTGCAGGCGCGGGCTGCACGCCCGCGCTTCAAGCCCCCAGTGCCGTGTTGGGTCGCGGTGCGGCGAGGTGGCGCGGGCCGTCCGCGCCCCGCGAGCACGCAGACGGTGCGTCACAGTGCTGACCGGTAAACCTGCAGTTCTGCAGCAGAGGGCGTGCCGCTAGCGGGCAACCTTGCCCGCAACGCATCTTGTATATTTGGCAGGCATTGCCGGGTTTGGATGGACACCCAGCTGGGCTGCGCCTTGCCGCAAGCCCCTGAGCGTGCAAGCAGCATTGAGCGTGGACGCAGCGAGCAGATAGCTTGCAGTCACCCTTACGCGGCAGGGGCTCGCTCTTGAACTGGGCTGGGGGTGAAGACTGCTGCGCAGCTGGCCTGCACTGCTGGTTTTTTAGCAGACTCGGTGAACCCAACCGGTGCACATTCAGTGTCACTTGGGTGCACAGCCGGGCACGCAGATGCGGGTGTGGTTGGCAGACACGCTGCACCCCTGCTGCACCCCGCTCTTGCGGAGTGCGGCTGCCAGGCTGAGGGAAGTTGCCTGCTTTGATCTGGGCCCCGCGCCATGCAAGCGCACAGCCGCCAAGGGCGCCTGCGGCCAAGCGTGCTCCTCGCTCGGCCCTCGCGGCTCTGGCCGCGGGCTGCTTGCGGGTATGGAGAGGGGGTGCGGTTGTTTTTCACGCTGGCCGCGACCACGCAAGCTACTAGTGGCACGCTCTGACGGCGGCGGCGCCGGCGCCGCGGGCTGCGCGGGGCCGCGACAAGGCCGCGGCCAGACCCGTCGGCCGCCGCGCGCCCAGTATACCCTATACCCTACCCTTTCCCCGGCGCGCCGCGGCCGCAGGATGCCAAGGGCGTGGCGGAGAAGAAGTGGCTGGTGATGGCGCTGCACGAGGCGGCCGCGCCGGGGCCCAAGGGCAGCGCGGTGCCGGGGCGCGCCGGCAGCCCGCGCGAGCCGCTGGGCCGCGTGGTCGTGGACCTGGCCGACTTTGCGGCGGAGGACGGGCGCGCGACGCGCGCGCTGGCGGTCGCCTTTGGCAGCCCCGCCACCAAAGCGGCTGTGGGCCCGGCCAAGATGACGCTGACAATCGGGCGCGCCCCACGCACGCGCCGGCCCGGGGCCCTGCCGCCTGCGTGGGGCCGCTGCGCGTGCGCTGGCACCCTCGGAATAGGCTCTGATAGGGTTTTGCGGCCGGCCAGCAGCAGGGCACCTGGTCCGCGTAGCATGTGCATGTTTATGGGCAGGCAGGTAGTGCAAGGACGGGCTTGGGGCGAGCGCCGCAGAGCAGCAGACATGCGTAATAGCCGAGCGGTTGCCCGGCGCCAGCAGGTGCCTGGCCAGGCGGGCGGGTCAGAGCGCGGGCGACCTGGCCGCCTTCAGCGCGTCCACCAGCGGGACCGCCTCGCCCATCGCCGAGGGCTCCGCCGACGTTGGCGCGCCCCTTCCCCCCGCCCGTTCCCCACCTCTCGCCCGCTCGCTGCCACTGGCAGGCCTGCGAGCTGCGGGCTCTGCGCGCATGCGCGCACGCACATGCAGGGCGCCGGCCGGGCTTGCAAAGCATCTGCTCCGTCTTGCGGTCACGTTGCCCGGCCGTGATTGCCGTTGCAGGCCCAAAATCAAATGATGCATGGATAGACGTGTAATGGTGGACCAGCTGCGTGACAGGTATAGGCCGCGGGGTCGCAGAGGGCGAGGTGAACTGGGACGAGGGCAACTCCTACGCCTCGGCCAGCTCGCTCGCGCTTTCCGCGCGCGACCCCGGCAGCCGGCCGGGCTCCGCGGCAGGCGCGCCGCCGGGCGCCTCGCGCCTGGGGCCCAGCGCGGGGCTAGGGTCCGGCTCCGCCGACCTCTCCGATCTGGACGCCAACCCTTTTGCGGCCGGCGCGGCGGGCAACGGGGCGGGCGGGGCGGGGCCGGGAGGGATTTCAAACCCGCGCTACGACGAGGACGGCATCCTGCTGGACGAAGCAGACTCGTCGTTGTTGCGGCGCGCGTCGCGCGGCAGCGGCAGCGGCCGGCCCGGCGCCGAGGCTGCGCCGGCGCGGCGCAGTTTGGACGGCGGTGGCGCAGGCGCCAGCGGCGCGCGGCCCAGGGCGCCGGCCGCGGCAAACGCACATGTGGCGGCGCCGGCGCGCCGCGACAGCTCCGACGCCGACTCTGAGGAGGACTTCCTGGCGCAGGCGCGCCCGGATCTGCTCTTGCGCACGCGCGCGCGCAGCCGCTGCCTGGGTGCCGGTGCGCCGAGCAGGCATGGGGCACGCCACAGTGGCCGGCGTCCAGCACCACAGCAGAGACTGCCAGCGAGTGCACGCAGCGCTGCCGCTGGTGCCCGGCCCGCCAGCACGCACGCCGCGCGCTGCGTGCTAGCTGGGCAGCGGTGCATCTGAACAGCAGCGCCTTGGAACAAGCGCGCCTGTGCCGATGCGCAGGCGGTCGCCGCGATGGAGGGTCAGCGCGCCAGCGGCGCAGCGGGCGCGCAGCAGCCGGCCCCGTCGTCGCCGGCCGCGCGCCGCGCGGGCGGCGTGCCGCCGCCGCGCCTGCTGACGCCGCGCGCGGGCGGCCGGCCGGGCGGCGCCGTGGGCGGCTCCGCGGCCGGATCGGGTGACCTGGACCAGAACCCTTTCCTGCAGGGCGGCGCTGGCGCGCGCGCTGGCGGCCGGCCGGGCGCCTCCCTGGGTGGCTCAGGCGACCTGGACACTAACCCCTTCCTGCAGAGCGGCCCGGCCGACGCGGCGGCCGCCGGCGCGCCGGGCGACAACCCCTTCCTGCAGGCGCGCGGCTCGGCACGCCCGGTTTGCCGACGCCCGGTCAGCCGCAAGACCTTGCCCTGTTGGCACCGCTTAGCCATGGGAAATCAGGAGCAGCGGCCTCTTTTCTGGTTGGCTCAAGCAATCTCGACCATAGGCCCCCTGGCGGCCAGCGTTTCCAGGGCCACACCTTGGCCCGAAGCGCGCACGGCAGCATGCTTGTGCTGCCGAGGCTGGGTGTGGGAGCCGGACCCAGACAGGGATGCCGTTACCTGGTCATGCTGTTCATTGTGAGCGCTGGGGCCGCAGGCGCCCGCGCCGGCGGCGGCGGCGGCGGAGCCGGCGCCGGCCGCCGCGCTGGCGGCGCAGCGCAGGGACACCGGCGCCGGCCTGGCGCTGGGGGGCGCCGCCGGGGCCGGCGGCGCGCGCCTGGCGGCCCGGCTGGCCTTGCAGAGGGCCGCCGCGCCCAGCGGACCCTCCGCAGACCCTCCGCAGGAGCCGCCGGGCGGCGCGGCGGCCCCAAACCCCTTCCTGCGGACGCCGGAGCCAGCAGGCGCGCGGCGTCGCGCCCAGTGCCCCTGGCGTGCTTGGCACTGGCCGCGCGTCTGTCAGGACCAGTGGCCGCGCGTCTGTCAGGCCCAGGCATGCGATCCGGCGGGCCGCGCGGCAGCGCCGCCGGCAAGCAGCCGGCCCCGGACACCGACCCGCCGGCCAACATAACTCCGACACGCCTGAGACAAAACGTGCTGACACGGATGGCAGCGCCCCCAGCCCGCCCGCCGCAGCCGCCTGTGTGCGGGCAGAGCTCTGACAGGACTGCTCATGCAGCAGCTGGCAGCGGCTCACCGACCGCACGCGCGGGCGCAGGCAAGGACGCCGGGAACGACGGCGACGAGGCGGCCGCGTTCTTCACGCCGGCCGCCAGCATCGAGGAGCCGCGCAAGCCGCTCGCGGCCCGCCGCTTCCAGGCGCGGCCTGTCTTCGCTCGGGCCACGCGCATGTCTGTTTCCGTTGGGTCAAGCCTGGAATCCCCCCCCTCCCCCCCCCCGCAGAGGTTGCTCCAGCAGTCTCCTGCACCTGGCGCTGGGTCAGGGAACGCCTCTCACTGGCACCGAGCGCTACCTCTTCGCGCTTGCATGTTTCTCAGCCAACAAGCCGCTGCTCTGCACGCAGGGCGGCGCGCTGGCGGCGGCGGCCGCGCGCGCCGGCGCCGCGCGGCGCGCAGGCGCGCCCGACGCGGAGGCGGCGCGCAGCAAGGAGGAGGGCAGCGGCGAGAGCCCGGACCCGTTCAGCCGGCTGGCGGGGCTGGGCCGGTGCGAGTCCTAAACCTACCTTTACACATATCCTGCTGTCTGCGACATGGCCGGGGGCTGCGCGAAGCACTGGCAGGCTTTCTCCCTAGAGCGGTGGTACTTGCGGCTGCGGCCGCGGCCAGCAGCGTGCGGCAGGGCCAGCACAGGTTGCGCGCAGATCCTTGGCAGACTGCAGGCGGTCCCGAGCGGGAGCGCACCAGGCAAGGACACAGCGAGCTGGTGCAGGCCATGCGCCAGGGAACCAGGGCTCCCGGTTTTGCTGGGTGGATCAGAAGTAAAGCACTGCAACTTGCAGCGGCGTCACGGTGATGACCGGCAGTAAGTCAATGCACTGCAAGAAGGGCGGGTGGCGGGCGCCGATGTGTCGCGCCGGCGCGCAGGCCGGAGCCGCTCAAGCCAGCGGACGCTGGCGCCGCGGCGCCGGATGCCGCGGGGCCGCCGGCGGCGGGCGCGGAGCGCGCCGAGGCGAGCAGCGCCGCGACGACTGGCGCGGCGGCCGGCCAGGGCGCGCCGCGCGCCTCGCCGCTCGCGGCCTGGCGCCGTCCTCCCACGCATAAGCAAGCCACTGTGCCCGAGCAGCCTGAAGGCGCCGATGCGGGCGGCACGGGGCCGGCCGCCGCGGGGCCGCTGGCCGCGGGCGCCGCCGCCGGCGCGGCGGCGGAGCGCGCCGGGGCGGGCAGCGCCGCAGCCGACGGCGCGGCCGCCGACCAGGGCGCCAGCCGCGCGCCGTTGCTCACGGGCTGGCGCCGGCCAGGGCCGGGCGCTTCGGAGCGGGTCGGTGCGGCGCAGCCGACTGAGGCAGCCGGCCCGGGCGGCGCGGCGCCTGGCGCTGCGGAGCAGCCGGCCGCGGGCGCCAGCGCCGGCGTGGCCGCCGAGCGCGCCCAGGCAGGCAGCGCCGCGGCAGCCGGCGCGGCCGCCGGCCAGGTGGCGGCCTGGCGTCGGCCGGGCGCAGGGAAGCCCGCGGGCGTGCCGGCCGATGTACCGGCCGCCGCGCCGGCCGCCGGCGGTCTCGGGCCTGTGGGCGGCCGAGCGATGCCGGTGGCAGCCCCGCAGGTTGAGGCGGGCAACGGCGATGGCCCTGCCGCGCATGCGCTGGATGACGGCACGTCGGGCGCCAGCGAGGCGGAGGGCGGCGCGGGCGGGAACCCTGAGGGTCTGCTGCAGGTTTCCAGCAGCAGCGGGGAGCTCCGCGCGGGCGGCGCGCCGGCCGCCGCCGCGCCGCCCGCGGTGGCAAAGCTGAGCCAGCTCATCGATGCGGGCTGGCGGCGCAGCCGGGCGGCGGACTCCCCGCGCGCGCCGCGGCGGGAGCCCGCGGATGCGCCGGAGGGCGCTCCTCCCATGAGCCCTGAGGAGGCGCCCAAGGCCACGCCCCCGCCCGCGCCTGCGGGCGCGGGCGCGCCCGCCGCGGCCGGAGCGTCAGCTCAGGTGCGGCGCCGGACCTGAAACGTTGCCGGGTAGTGCGCAGCAGCGGGCGCGCTAGGTTGGTGACTGTGAGGGCACAGGGGGCGTGTGGCCGGCTATGTCGCTGGATGCAGGAGGGTGCCCCAAATCTTGTCCTTCGGTGCATTGCCCTGCTGACCTACCCAGGGTTGCAGGCCATTGCAGGCAACAGGCGTGCACAGGCACAATAACCGTGCACGCGGATCCATTGGCATGTGATGCTTCGCACGTTGGCGTGCAGGACGGCCTGTCGAGCTTTGCGTGTTGCATCAGGCGTGCGTCTTCGCGACTGACTTGTTTGGCGCCAGAATTGACCCAAGTGCTGCGGCAGGGCAATGGTGTGGCGCGAGCGGTGGCCGCCGCAGAGGCGGCATCGGCGGGCGCCGCCGCGCCCGCCGCGCGCTCCCCAAGCCTGTCGGCCGCCGAGGCCGGCCAGGCGGCGAGCCCGCGGCGCGGGGCAGTCATCCAGGCGGGCAGCGGCTTTGAGACGCCGCCGCCCGGCGGAGCGCCCTGGGCCAAAGCACTGCGCGCTTCGAGCACAGCGGCGGAGCTGGGCGAGGCGGTCGCGCCGGAGGAGGCACCGGGCGGCGAGGCCGCCCCGGCCCCGCTCGGCGCGCGCTCGGGCCGGGTGGCGGCCGCGGTGGCGGCGGCCGCCGCCGCGTCCGCGGCGGCGGCCGGCGGCGGCGGGGAGCTGCGCCGGCGAACAGCCAGCCTGGATCGGGAGGCCGCGCGGCCGGCCGTACGCGAGGTGCGTGCGGCTCGCAGGGCTGGCCGCTCTGCGTGCGTGCGCCCGGCCGTCGCATCTGGCGCCTGGCTCGTGCGAGCCGACGCCATCGCGTCAGGCTGTCATGGAGGCGCGGTGACGTGGCTCTCCACCAGACGCTGCTGCGCTGCCCGTGCTCGCGGCGCAGGTGGGAATGGGGCGAGTATGCATGCGACGCCTAACCCTAATCTTAGCCCTATTGCAAGAGGCTGCTCACAGAGAAAAAACAAGAGCCGCGCGCGCAGGTGGGCGTGGGTGAGTCCGTGGGCGGCGCGCCGCTGCGCGCGACCGAGTCGCTGCGCGCGCCCGAGTCGCCGCCGCTGCGCTCGGCCGAGTTTGAGCGCAACCGCGCCGAGGTCGACGCGCTGCACCGCGAGCTGCGGGCGGTGGCGGCGCTCGAGGCGCGCGCCCGGATTAGGTTTGAGGGCCAAATCGGGCGGGCGGTCTGCGAGCGGGGCGGGGTCCGCGCGGGAGGCGGGCAGGGTGAGGCGTGCATACGCAGGGTGCAGGCGCGGGCGTGGTGCAACGCGCGCCGTACGCGGGGTCGGCCGCCCAAGCGCAGTCGCAGGCGTCAACGCCTTGCAATAGTATCTTGTGTACGATATTACCTGCCCTGTGGAGACGGGGTGCGCCAGCGGGCGCCCTTGTCGGCAGAACTCAGGCGCCCTCCTAGCAGCGCTCAAACCACTGGAACGCGCGGCCGGTAGGCGGCGGTGTACCTGGCGCGGTCGGGCTACCGCGGGCGCGGCGCGCGCGGCGCCGCGCGCGGCTGCCACGCGCCCGCGCGGCGCATCGCGCGCACCACCATCTCGCTCGGCCACGAGGAGGGCGAGGCGTTCGGGCTGCGCGCCATCCGGCGCGCGCCCCGCGGTCGGCCCCCAGCTGCACTGCACCTTGCTACACTGCGTGCAGCTTCGCAGCTACACACCTTGTGCTTTTGCCAGCGTGGGATTGCCTGGGCTGTTGATTTTGGGCCGCGCTGTACCCAGCACGACGCTGCAGGCCCCCTCCACGCATACAGTCTGCGCATGGGCCACAGACAGCGCCGCTCTGTGCAGCTTGTCAGGGTGGCGTGACGACGTCGCATGCAGACTGCTCCTATACAGGGCCTGTGGTCACAAGAGAGTCACAAGAGAGTGCACAGTCGTAGGCGGTGGCCGCCGTTGTTCGTTGTGAAACATGTCTGTGGCGTTCAACGTATTGCTCTCCGGTGCTTCATGGAAAGCACGGCCAGCAGGGGAGCGGAGGTGGCGGCAGGCGGCGCGAGCGGCGCAGCAGGGCCGCCTCCCATTGGTGCAAACGCCTCGTGCAGCCTACTGCTCCCCCGCCTGACCGGGGCCGCGGCCGGCAGGGCGATGGAGGCGGCGGCGGGCGGCGCGAGCGACGTGGAGGAGGCCGCCTTCTGGTGGAGCAATGGATTGTGCAAAGTTTTTACTGCTCCCTGCCTGACCGGTGGCGCGCCTGCAGGGCGATGGAGGCGGCGGCGGGCGGCGCGAGCGACGTGGAGGAGGCCGCCTTCTGGTGGAGCAACTGCGTGCAGCTGCGCTGGATGCTGTGGGCCATGAGCCACGCGGCGCCCGAGCTGGAGCTGCCCACCGACGACGCGGGCCACCCGGCTGACGACTTTGACTGGGTCATGCAGGTCCGCCGGTCTTTCACTGTATCGTTTCCAGCCCAGCTTGTACACGGGCAGCGGCGCTCATGCTAAGTTAAGACTGGCACACGACTGCGTCAGGCGAAATGGCCATGCGTCGATGCTGCCGCCTTGCGTGTCAAGGGCCGAGGGTTTGTGTTGAAGAGGGTCAGGGTATGTCATGACCGAGCGCGCTGGGCAGGCGCTGGTGCCGCCGCTGCGGGAGCTGGAGGTGCGCCTGTTCGGCGCGCTGGTGGCGCGGCTGTGGCACGGCGCCGCGGCGGACGCGGCAGCCAGCGAGGCGGGCGGCGCGCCCGCCTACGGCGAGGAGCTGCGGTCGGGCAAGGCGGCGCCGGGCGGCTCCGCGCCGTCCACGCCGCGGCGCTCGCCGCGCCCGCGGCCCAGCGACGAGGAGGCTGCGGTGCGGCGCTGGCTCGACGGGCTGCAGGCGCGCCCAAGCTGTTGATGGAGTAGAGCAGCTAGTTTGAAAGTGTAAGCTACCAGAGCACCCTGTGCTGTTGCCGAGGCTGGCCGACCGCTGTCGGGCCTCGAGCTGGCAGCGACTGTATGCTGTCGCCGGGAGCGCATGCCACAGCAGCTGGCACCTCTCGCGCTGCGGGCCGACCCTCGGGCGCGCGGCGCCGCAGGCGGCCAACCGCGCGCTGCAGGGCGTGGGTGAGCGCGTGCCGGGCGGGCATGCCGTGCTGCTGCGCCAGCGCGCCCTCAACGCGCTGCTGCGGCGCCTGGACGCGGCGCTGTTTGACGCAATGGTTGCCGGTGCGCGGCCCCTTGACCCCGCGCCTGCGCGGCGATGGCAGAGGCGGACGGCGGGGGGCGCGCGGGCTTGTGCGCGCTGCGCTCTGGGCTGCGATGCGTCAGCGAAAGTCGCTGCGCCGACGACACGTCTCATGGCCTGGAGACGAGCACACGCCTGTGCAGCGTGACTCCGCCTCGCGCCGCGCTCTGCCTGCGCGCTGCCACGCGCTCCATCGGCGGTAATCCACCTGGCGTGCTGCGCCGCGGTGTCGCCTGCGAGCGCATCCCTCGCGCCTTATTGTGTCTCAGGGCGCGCCCGCGCGCGCAGGCGACGCGGGCGGCGCGGCGGCGCAGCCCGTGGGCGCCTTCCACCAGCCGGCACACGCCAACGGCGGCGGCGGCGCGCCGGCCGAGCTGAGCGACGCGCGGCTGCTGCCCTTCCCGCGCGGCGCGCTCAGCTTCGGCGCGGGCATCGGGCTCAAGCTGGCGGTCACGCGCTGGGCGAACTGGGCGTCCGACGCGGGGCTGCGCGACGCCAGGACCGGCGCGCCGCTCACTGGCGCCGAGGAGGGGTGCGGCCCCGGCGCTGCCAGGGCTGATCAGCAGAGCAGAGTTCTGATTCTCGGGGTGAGTGGGTTAGGGTTAGAGTTGCAGAACAAACTGCTGCCTGCACCCCGCTCTGCAGCGATGCCATGCTCGGGGGGCTGCGGCGTCCCTGCCGTATGGACATGCAGGGGCCGCAGGGCATCCCTGCCCCAAGCGCTTGGTTCTGTAGTCAAACCCAGCCGCTGCGCGCCGCGCTGACGGCCGCAGCGGCCCCCGCCAGGACCGCGCTGTTCCCTCGACTCCGCGCGGCGGCGGACCTGCTCATGATGCCCAAGGAGGCGCTGACCGATGCGGCCATCCGCGCGGAGATGCTGCCCGGCATGGGCCTCGCGCGCGTCGTGCGCCTGCTGCAGCGCTTCACGCCGGACGACTTCGCGCAGGAGCCGCTGCCTGCCGGTGCGCGACCCTGAATATAACCCTTTCATTGTTCCGGGCGCTGCTGCGCCGCTGCTGCGCCGCTGCTGCACCGTAGCGAGGACAGCACTTGGCAGGGTAGGGCAGGGCAGCTCCTTACCCTAACCACCCGCAGTGGGCGTGAGCGCCCAACAGTGTGTGGCGCGGCCGCAGCCACTCACGAGACAGCCGGCGTCGCGCAGGCCTGCTGGGCGCGCTGGAGGCGCAGGCCGTGGAGGAGGCGCCTGGCAAGGCCGGCGCGGCGGCGGCCGCGCCGCCCGCGTATGAGCCGCCCGCCGAGTCCGCGCTGCTGGCCGACGGCCTCATCGAGCCGGTGCGCTAGCACAGGCTCTGCGCGCGCCCTCCACCACCGCTTGCAGTGCGTGGGCCGGTTGCGGTGTTGAGGAGGGAGTCACTGTTTCTAGCACTTCTATTTCAGTGTGATTTGTACTGGTCATGACGCGTGTGGGCTTGTGTCGAGGTCGCGGCCCTGGGTTGTCGTCGCCTGCCATGCGCACTGATGTGCCGCAGCAGGGCGACTCAGCCAGCATCTGCTGAGCAGACTCTGCTCTGTCACAGAGAGTCTGTACCCTGCAGAGAGTCTGTCCTCAGCACGTCTCAGCGAGAGGCTGCGTGCTGCAGGTGAGCCTGGAGATGGACGGCGAGAGCGAGGACGAGGTGGAAGCGCTGGGCGAGCTCATGTCGCCGCCCTGCGGCGAGGGCGGCGGCGCGGGCGCTGCGGCGCCGCCGCTGCGCTTTGCGCTGCTGCGCGAGCTGTGGGCGTCCGCGCGCTGAGCGGTGTGGTGTGTAGGGCTAGGCTCAGGGGTGGTGTAGGTTGTGTTGGTGAGCGCTGCTGCTCGCTGCGGCTGTGCGCATGCATGTGTGCCGCTGTGAACAAGTCAGCTGAAGGTTTGTTGGTGCGCGCGCACAGCGGCTGCGAAGGGTCAGACGCACAGCTGTGCCGCAGCCGCATGACTTGGCGTGTTGCAGTCCTAGGGCAGGGTGCGAAATGTTGTGCAGGGGCGTCGCTCCCTCTGTCACAGCGAGCAGGGGCAGTCTGCATAAGCAAAACGAGGCTGCTGTGTGTAGACGTCTGCACTCTTTAGTGTCTGCACCAGTGCTGAAAGATCGACCACAGCGCAGTAGGGTGTGGTATCAACTTGTTGCTTAACAGAGAGTCATTCTATCTAGGCCTCACGCAGCTGCGCATACCATGCTAGGACCACCCGAAAAAATACAGAACTGCTTACGCCCGCGGTACCGCAGTGCGCCCCGGCGAGACAACATGCGAAGTTGAAACAAGCTGCACTGCTGTGCCCCTCGCAGCCGTGATGCCGCGTGTCATACGTTGTGCAAGCCGCACAGCACTGCCACTTAATGGCGGCCAGCGCCACATATAATGCCCTGCCTCCCTGCATCAGCTTGCCAGAGAAGCTCAGATCTGAGCAGATTTACGAGCAGTAGGCATATGGAAGCTCTCGCAGTGACCCTGCACATGCAGGAGCCTGCGCATGCATAGAAAGCAGAGAGCACCCAGAGATCTGACAAGTTTGCAAGGGGTTCAATGTGGTTTGCATGATATCTGTACCCGGAAAAGCAGCGGCGCCTGCAAGGCCCGCCACCATGCAAACAGCACTGAGCCATCTCGGCACAGTAGCCTGGAAGTTATGGTGCATGCGCAGCACTGCACGCAGGGTGCCGCACGCCCTGCTTGCACCCCCGTGCCCCGCCACCAGTGCTCCCCTGGCGGCACAGCCGCGCACAAGGACCCCGGCAAGCGCCCCATGAACTCTGAAGTCCCTGCAGACCCACGCCTGGCACGGCGGACGCGCCGTGCCTTGCATGGGTCTAGGGTTAAGGTGAGGCAGTTGCGCCCTTGCCAGTTGGAACGCAAAGCCTCCTCCGGCCCTAAGCAAGTAAGGCTCTGTGCCTGGCATGCCGAGCACGGCTAGCCTGGGCAGCAGCCAACGCCCTGCCACACAATGGTCTGCGGCCAGAGATAAACGTGATCAGCACAGCTAGCTTTTTGGTATTATTATGAACCCTGCTGCGCGCATGCGCTGCAGCTGAGCAAGCGGTCATTCACGCGCCGCCGGATGCTGGTTCAGCCCCGCAATGACGGTGCAGGCAGGGGGCCGACACAGGCAGGGCGATGTGGCATGATGACTGCCTATCATCGGTACAGCCGACAGCGAGCCCCAAGACCTGCTGACAGCAGCCCTGAACCCTACTGCGCGGGCAGGTGGCGGCTGAGCAGGCCGTCGAAGGAGGCGTACAGGTCGGGGTTGGCGGGACCGAAGATGTCGGCAGCGGCCGCCAGCGTGCCCTCGCGCGTCTGCCGCCCGCTGTTGAGCTCCTTGATGGCCTGCAGGAAGGCGGCGAAGTGCTCGTTGCTGAGCCGCGCGCGCGCCCTGCGCCCCCGCGCGGTCAGGGTTAGGGCTAGAGTAGGGCTGAGCTCCTTGATGGCCTGCTTAGCTCCTTGTTGGTCTGCAGCGAAGTGCTCGTTGCTATGCGCGGCGCGCGCCCTGTGCCCCGCGCGATCAGGTTTAGGAATAATATACCACCCAGGGCCGTGCGCGCGGCCCTGCGGTCAGTGGCGCCCGGCCACTGTCATGCAGCCGGCGCAACGCGCAGCGGCGCATCCAGGACCTGCGGCGTTGCCGCAGCATGCAAACTCGCCTGCATGCGAGCCAGTGAGGAGCGGGGCCACCACGCTCGTCGTCAGGCGCCAGCTGCAGGGCAGGCGCTCAGCACAGCAACAGAGCGCACCTGTCAGCGGGCAAGAAGGTGCCTCTGCTATCCACATTTGCTCGCGCTCAACAGAGCTGCGGTCTTAGTGTGGGAATGGATACCAGCCCTACCGGGCGCGCCTATAAAAAAAGGCTACCGCTTAGGGTCAGGGTTCTCTGGCGCGCACCGGCGAAAGAACTCCTTGCCGTCGAGGCGCTCGCCCTGGCCGCCGCCGATGAGCTGCGGCGTCGGCGAAACCGAGCGCGAGCGCGACTTGGACAGCTCGCTGCTCCCGGCGCGCTCGCAGTGGTTGGTGCGGCTGACGTAGCTGTCATCGTCGTCCGCCTGCGCGCCGCATGGGGGTGGGGTTATGGTAGGGTTGGGGCTGACGTAGCTGTCGTCGTTGTCCGCCTGTGCGCCGTGCGCGAGCGTGTGCAGCGCCCGACGCGAACGTGCCGGCGGTAAGGGACAAGCCTGCCTGTGCCCTCCTGTGCTGAGCCCGCGCTGAGCGCCTGTGCTGAGCGCCTGTGTTGAGCAAGGCGGCAAGCGCGCTGCCACGCAACCCCATGGTGTCTCACAGCGGCGCCTGACGGGTTGCCAGGGGTGCATTGCTGCGGTCTGGGCCATGCCCTGCACATCAGCCGCCTCGCCATCTGAGCAAGGATCTCTGGCGAGGCTGCCGCCGTGCGCCCAGGCGGCAGGCGTGCACGTGCAATGGCGCGCCTCATAGCGGCGCTCCATGTCGTAGCGGCGCTCAGCCGGCTCCGGGTCGTAGGCCGCGCGCGGCGTGCGCGTCGGCGTCGTGCTCGGCGTCAGCGTCGCCTTGGCGCGGCTCAGCGCGTCGCGCACCAGCCGGTCAGCGCTCACCTGTGGGCTGCCGTCCTCGCCCAGCTCCTCGCCGCCCTGCCGGGACCGCGCCCCGTCAGCCGGCAGCCCCACGGCCGCGCTGCCGGCAGTGTCTGCTTCAGAGTGCCCAGCCGCGACTCTGCGGCTGGACTCTCTGCCAGCCGTGACTCTGCGGCTTGATGCATGACACAGCGCCTTGCACCGCCGGCGCACCAGCAAGCCGCCCTGAGCGAGCAGGCCGCAGATTTTACACGAGGAGCTGCAAATGCAGCGCACATCCGAGCGTGCCGCACAGAACGCACGGCGGACGCGCGGCCAGGCTGCCTCCGCTGGATATCTGCCGCTGCAGGCTGTGCGCAAGTTCCAGGCGCGCGTGGAGTCAGGGTGCGGGGCGCGCGCCTCCGGCGTGGTCTGCAGCGTGGCGAGCAGGTTGCGGCGGAAGGCGTCCAGGCGCGCGACCGACTGCGCCTGGCGCCGCACGGTGTCCACGAGCGCCTTCTTCTCGGCCACCAGCCGCGCCTCAGCCTCGTCCTGATGGCGCGCCTGCGCGCGTGCGGGCGGCCCGGAGGGTTAGGGTTAGGGCTGCATGAGGGAGCGGCCACAATTCCCGCGCCGGTGCAGCAGCGGAGTCTTTGGCTGTGCGCTTGGACGTGATCCCCGCAGAGGGGCATGCAGCGGAGCTCGCGCCCTGCAGCGGCCTGGGCGCGCGCGCACGCCCCTCACTCGCCAGCAGCTGGTGAGCAGAGCCGGACGCGTGTGCGTCTCTCGCGCAACGTAGGTTGCAGCCATGCTGCGACTCGCGACGCGCAGCGCGTCCTGGTCTGCACAGCGCGATACGCGAGCGAGCGCAGAGATGATGTTTCATGAGGAGCGTCACACTGCCGAGCGCCACAGGCGCTTGCGCGGGAGCTCGAGGCGGAGCAGCTGTGCTCCGGGCCGCAGCCAGCGGCGCGGCGGGCGGCGCGCCTTGTCCAGCGCGTCCTGCAGCTCCAGCTGGAGGCTCGTGAGGCGCGTCTCCAGCGTGCGCACATGCGCTGCCTTGTCAGCGGCGCTGCGGCGCATGCGGCCAACCTCGGCCTCCAGCGCAGTCACGCGTCCCGAGTACGCGTGGCAGGTGATTGCGTGCGCCAGCCGCAGCTGCTCCACGGGGTTGCTCGGCAGCACCGCGACGACCTGGCGGCCAGCGGGTGCGGGCGCAGGGGTGAGCTCCGGGCGCAGCATGCGTGCAGGGCAGGTCGTGCGCGACGCCAGGCTCGTCGCCAGCGTCGCGCCTCGCCGAGAAGCGTGCACAGCACTCTGACCGTCGCTCACACTCCTGACAGACGCAGACGAGCGTGGAATACACAGGGGCCCACGCACTGACTGCCAGGAGCGCGCTTGTCTGGCCACTGCTGCAGACACTTGCTGCTGTGCAGCGCACATACGAGCTTGCGCGACTGTGCGCAAGGCGGACGCAGTGCAGGTCATGTGCCTTCCAGGGGCAAGGCTCATGGTCAACACACTGCCATCTTGTTTATTCAGGGTATGCTCCGCAGAGGGAGCGCTGCGCCCCTGCCTCAGGGGCGCACCAGATCTGCACGCTGGACTGCTGGCCCAGCCCGCGCCATGTACTGCCTGCTGTGCTGTCTTGCAATGGGAAGTATGGTCAGATCCGACCCACATGCGCACCTCTTTTGCCAGTGGCTCCTCGTGCAGGCGCTCGGACAGCGCCAGGGAGGCATAGCTGTCCTCCATCTGCGCAATGCGCCAGATCCTTCTCCTGTCAGCTGCGCAGCGCAACCGCGCTGCGGTGTGGTCGACTGCGGCCTCGCTGAAGCAGTCAGTTCCGCACCCACATTTGCTTCCTGCTTCCAAGAGTCCCTGTTTTCCTGAGCCTCTAGCATTCAAGGGGCGACCAGTAGGTAGGGTATGTCTGTAGGACAGCTGCTCTGCCGGAGCCTCAGCTACGCCTGGAGGCCAGCAGCACGGCATGTGGAGCATGGACTGTGGAGGACACCCACATGTGTGTCCCGTGACTCGCGCACCAGGAACCTCAGGCAAGCACTTTTCACGAGCTTCGAAACAGACGGCAGCTTGTGCTTCTGCGCGACAGTGTGGCACAGCCGTGTAAGCCCCGGCCCCGCAGCTGAAGCCTTGCTTGATGGCTTTGGTAAGGCAGGCAAGGTGATGGTCTGAGGTCACTCGAGTCATGTGCACATGGAACAAATGGAGTCCAGGCAGGACTTATCATTATGCCACATACTGATGCATTAGCAGCGCGCCCTGGCGAGAGCGGCGCGGGATTTGCAGGATAAGTTCAGCCCCTGGTTACCGGCCGTGCGGCGCTGGCACACAGGCATGCTGCTAGCTCTACAGGGTTTACACCGCAGGTGGCAGGCAGGGCTGCAACTCTGCTCCGCACGCGCGCCGTGAGAGGACGCCGCCGGCCGCGACAGCGCTCAGGGGCGCCCTGACGTGCATGCAAAGGGGTGCAAAACCGCACGTGATTATAAACCAAGCGCAACCAAGCCGCAGACTGGCAAATGCGGCGCCGCCGCGTCTGGGGCCCCTGCGGGCTGTGCGACGGGGCTGCGCTCAAACAGCAGTGTCCAGGAAAGCAGAAAGGGGCACCCAGGAAGCAGGGGCACAACTCGCGGGGCAGCAACTGCAGGAAGACACGGTGACACATCGGCACTGGCCAATTCGCAAGCCCTCGGGTTCATACTCAGGACGGATTCGCTCACGCAGCATGCGTTCCAAGTCCGTTCTCGACGGCTACCCCCGTTCGCAGCGTGTGCCAGTTATGCGGCGCGCGCCAGTCAGGAGACTGCGCGGCGCATCCAGCGCGGCCCGCACGTGGCGACCGCGCACGCGAGAAAGTACAGGCGGGGACCTGAGTGCATGTACGCCCAGCCCGGCGGGAGCCCCCAGATGCTATCGGCGCGCGAGCGGCCGCGCGCGGCTCTGCACGGCGCGCGCGCGCAGCTCGCCGAACGCGCCCTCCACGCAGCGCTTGACGTCGGCGTAGCTCACCACCAGCATGCTGGCCTCGTCGCGGCTCATCAGCGTCACCTGTGGGTCGGGTAAGATTAGGGAGGCCGGGCGCGCCCCGGCCGCCCCCGCGGCCTCGCGCTGCGGCCCACGCCGCCGCGGCTGGGCCGGGCTTGCTCGTTTGGAACCGTTCCGGCAAACACTTTTTGATCATATGCACTGCGGCATGCTCGGCTGTGATAAGGATGCTGCCCTTCTGCAGTGGGTGGCTCATGCGCAAGAGGGCCTGTCTGAGCGCAGCACTGTGTGCGTGCCGACCTCTGACCCAGTAGCCCAGCACGCTTGGATGTGCAGCTCCCAGCCGCAGCGGCGCGCGGCAGGCTGCATGGCTGCAGCAGCACGACGGCCAAGCCGGCGAGGGCCACGCCAAGGCGGCCCTGCTGTCACCAACAGAGCGCCGCCGCGCGGGGGCAGGGGCGGCGGGGCGCGGCGCGCAGCGCGCGCCTTCTCGGGCAGCCCGGCGTCCAGCTTGGCGAGCGCCTCCGCGATGTGGCCCCACTCCAGCAGCGGCGCGCCGTCCTCGCCCACCTGGTGGAATACGAAGTCGCGGAAGAGCTTCAGCAGGTAGCGGTCGCCTGCCGCGTGCCGCGCGCCTCAGCCAACACGCGCGCAGGCGCTCAGCTCGACCCTGATCCCTAACCCTAACCTGGTGGAACACGAAGTCGCGGAAGAGCTTCAGCAGGTAGCGGTCGCCTGGCGCGCGCCGCGCGCCTCAGCCACCACGCGCGCAGGCGCTCAGCTCGACCCTGATCCCTAACCCTAACCTGGTGGAACACGAAGTCGCGGAAGAGCTTCAGCAGGTAGCGGTCGCCTGCCGCGCCGCGCGCCTTAGCCAACACGCGCGCAGGCGCTCAGCTCGACCCTGATCCCTAACCCTAACCTGGTGGAATACAAAGTCGTGGAAGAGCTTCAGCAGGTAGCGGTCGCCTGCCGCGCGCCGCGCGCCTCAGCCAACACGCGCGCAGGCGCTCAGCTCGACCCTGATCCCTAACCCTAACCTGGTGGAATACAAAGTCGCAAAAGAGCTTCAGCAGGTAGCGGTCGCCTGCCGCGCCGCGCGCCCGGCCCCCGCGCTCCTCAGCCCACGCGTGCACAGGTGCCCCAAACCCTGGACCCAAAGTACCCTGACCGCCCCCGACACATGCGGCTGCCCACCGCATGTGAAGCCCGCCCCGGTCCACCGCACCGGCCGCGCGCCGCCGGCGGCGCTCCCTGACGGGGCAGTGCGGCCCGGCCGCGCCGCGCACGGCCCCGCCGAGGCGGCGTCCGCGGGCGCCTGCGCCCTCTCGCCGCCCCGCGCGCGCGGCAGGCGCCCCGCAGGCGGCGGGCGCCCGGCGGGCGCACCCGTCTCGGACCACTGCGGGCCCAGGTCGCCCCCGCCGCCCCGCGCGCGCTGCAGGCGCTCCGCAGGGTACCAAACCCTACCCTACCCTTCCCCCCATATGCGCCTATGTGCGCCTGGCGGGCGCACCCGTCTCGGACCACTGCGGGTCCAGGTCGCCCTCGGGCCGCTCCAGCACCTGCGCCAGGCGCACGACCAGGCGCAGCATGCGCGTGGCCTCCGCCTCGCGCGCCAGCTGGCCGCCCAGCGCCTCCGCGAACAGCGCGCCGGCCTCCACCTCGCTCACCAGCGCGTCGCCCAGCGCGCTGGCCAGCTGCGCGGGCGCGCGCCCGCGCTCAGGCGCGCCCTATACGTAAGGCGCTGCGCCTGGGGGGGGCGTTGCCGCGCGGGCGCTCTCACCTGCGGCGGGCGGGACTGACATCCATGCACGCAGGGCCTTTCATTCCGCACAGTCACGTCCGCGGCCGCGCTTGCGCTTTTCTGCAACGTGTCACCGCAAGCCCCGCGCACAGCGCGTCTTCCAGCGTCGCGCGCCTGCCGCCAGCTCTGCAGGCTGCCGCCGGCGGGCGCATCCAGCAGCGCGCCCAGCAGGCGCGTCAGCTCCGCCGTGCACGCCGCCGCCGCCGCCTCCAGGCTCGCCACGGGGCTGCCCGCGCAGGCGAGCACCAGCAGCAGCCGCCCGACCGCGCCCAGGTCCTCGCGCTGCAGCGCCCACTGCTCCTCCGCGCTGCCCGGCTCGCCCGCCAGCAGCTCCGCCAGGCCCAGCGAGCCTGCGCGCGGGCGGCAAGGCAGGGTTAGGGTGACGGACCCTGGCGCAGCCATGCATGCGGCGGCACCTGCAGGTCTGCGCGCGCGCGGCGCTCGCCGCCTCTTGACGCGGGCGCATCATTCAGCTTGGCGGCACTCTGGGCGCTGCCCGCTCTGCGCTGGCTCGGCTCGCCGGTGTCCAGGGAGGCTGGTGCGAGCTTGGCACACCCCGGCGGCCGACAGCTTACTGCGGACATCAAGTGCTGAGTAGAGAACAAGGTGCGGCGCGACTCACCTACGCGGATGCGCCCTGGGCTGGTCAGCAGCACTTTGGACGGCAGCAGCGCGGGCGCGCGCAGCGCGCGCCGCGCGCTGTGCGCCGCGCGCAGCGCCGCCGTCAGCTGGACCAGGTAGCTCCACAGCGTCTCCTCCGTGGGCGGCACAGGCCGCGAGAGCCCTGCAGGGCTCGCGGCGCCCGTCAGCGCTCGGACCCCTGCTGCGGCACCGCCGCTGCACCCGAGCAGCTCCCCCGCACAGCGCAGGAATTGCGTGGCAGAATCTTTGGAGGCCGCACGTTAGAGGACACAGGGTGCATGAGCTGCATGCACACCTTTGCTTATGTGTGCACGCACCTGCCTCAGGCACCCGACTGCTGTCTGGGCGTGCGGGGCGGCATGGCGGCAAAGCCATGGCGGGGCCAGGTCAGCATTGATCTGTGCACACGCCTGCATCAGGCAACTGGCTGCTGTCTGGATAGGGCAGGGTAGGGCTAGGCGTGGCAGGGCCCGGCGCGCATCGCACCAGACGGCCCCGCGACCGGCATCAGGTGCGCCTGCTCCAGCGTGACTGCGCACGGCCAGAAGCCGTGCGCGAGGAAGAGCGCGACGCCGCCGCCCAGCTCGCCGCTGGCAAACGCGCCGCACGGGCAGCCCATGTTGGGGTGCGCGGCCAGCGGCGCCCAGGCGTCCACCACCTCGGCCGCGGCCGCCAGCAGGTCCGCGCTCACCGGCACCTGCGCAACCACTCCCGTCCTTGTCGCGCTCCCGCGAAACGGCCGCCGCAATATCCGCGCCCTGCTGCGGCCCGCCGGCGCGGCGGCCCGCGCAGGCCGCGCGCACGGCGTCACCCCTCTACCTGCCTCGTCTGCGTGCTGCGGACAGAACCTTAATCCTAATCCCCCCATCCCTGTCCCGTTCCGCGACGCAGCTGCCACGGAGGCGGCGCGCCTGCCGGCCGTCCACGCGCCGCAGCGCGGCCGCCTGGCCGTCCAGCGAGGACACGGCCTTGACCACCTGCGTGGCCACGCCGAACGCCTGGCTGGGCGCGTCGGCGGCGGCGCCCAGGTCCTCCAGCGGGTACAGCGAGTGGTACTGCTGCAGCACCTCCGGCAGCCCGTAGTCGCCCTCGGCCTCCACGTTCACCTGCGCGCGCGCGCGCGCGCGGTGGCGGAGCGGCCTTGGCACGGCACGGTTGCCTGAGCGCCCGCGCGCCCGCGGTGACAGAGCGGCCGCAACGCCGGACAGAACCTGAGCGCTGACTGCTCGCCTGGACGAGAAGCGCTCGCGAGCGAGGCTCGCGGGCGGCCGGCGCCCCTGGCCAGCCGCTGGCGTCCAGCTCAGGGCTTCGTGAGCCACCGAGGTGTGGCCTGGTGACAGTGCGCGCGGGGGCATGCGCGCCCGCAGCGCCGCCGACCACGCTCCCAGGCCGTGCGGCCAGGGCCAGCGCATCCGAGGTGCATGAGTCGTGCCGTTTTGTGAGGCGGAGGCTGTCTGGCTTGGCCGCGCGCTGGTCGATAAAGACCGCGTTCACGGCAATAATGAGCCAAACTGGCTTCTGCTGCTGGCCGCGCGCTAATCTACCCTATACCCTAGCCCATGGGCCAGCGCGCCTGCTGCAGCACCGCGTACGCGCGCTGCGGCAGCTCCTGGCGGAAGCGCTCCGCGCGGAAGCTGGCCGCCAGCGCGGCCTTGCCGGGCGGCACCGCGCCCGCCGCGCCGCCGTAGCCGCCGTACAGCCCGCCGCCGTAGGGGTCGCCCAGCTCGGCGTGGCCGCCGCGCCGGCCGCGCCCGCGGCCGCCGGCCGCGTCCGCGCCGGGCGCGCGGCCGCCGGCCGCGCCGCGGCCGTAGGCGGGCGCGGCGCCGCGCGCGGGGCTGCCGCCCGCATACAGCGCCCCGCCGCGGCCCTTGGGAGAGCGCTGCGGCAGCTGGCCGGCCGCGTATGGCACGCCGCCGTAGCCGCCGGGCGCCCTGCGCCCCCACACAGAGTTGCAGAGCCGTCTGAGCATGCAGGCTCACGGTGTGCGGACGTCTGTGCCGCGCAGCGCCGTGTCCAGGATCAGTTGCGTGCTCGGCGGCCTTCAGCGTGCCTCAGCCGGGGCAATATCACACGTATATGGCCCCATCGACTCACACCGCGGTCATGTCTGTACAGCAACGTCAGCAGGCAGTTGGATACTGGTTGCACAGAATGAACGATGTCAGATACAGATACGGCGTGCAGCGTCTTAGGCAGCGTCCTCGGTGCCTGGCAGCAACCTGCCCTTCAAGAAGCCTGCCCAGGGGCGAACTACGTCAGGCAAGCCATAGGGAGAATGCGGAGGCAGCCAGACGCGCCTCGAGGGCGGCGAGATGGGCGGCGCGCTCTGCGCGTCGTCGTTGGACCCCATGGCGGACCCCCCTCCGCCCGACGCGCTGCCCGCCGCGGCGACGATCCGCTCCACCATGCGCCCCATCTCGCCGGCGTCCATGCCGCCGCCGCCGCCGCGCCGGCCGCCGCCAAACCCGCCGCGCCCGGAGCCCCCGTCGCCGGGCGTGTGCGCGGTCATGCCCAGCAAGTCATCCCCGTCCGGCAGCAGCAGGTCGGAGGCGGCGCGCGGCGTGCCCGCGCTGGGCGCCGCCGCCGCCGCCGCGGCCGGCGGCGGCGTCGTTGGCGGCCGCGCGCGCGCAGGGGCTGCCTCTGCTGCGCCTGAGCCTGGCGCGCGTGCGCAGCGCAGGTTGCTCTGGGTCGCCGTGGGACTGTTAGCAGGCTTCTGATAACACACTGGTGACTTGGCAATAGCCACCGGCAGCGGGGCGCGTACGCAAGGGAGCAAACCCCCAGCACGGCGGCCTGTCGTGGGACGGCATGGTGCTGGGGGTGGAGTAGAGCAAACACAAGGCATACACTCTGCGCTCTCAAACAGAGCACTACGCTCTGTACAGGCGCTTCTGTAGCTGCCTACGCGTAGTGCAGGGACGAGGGCGCTCTGCACAAGAGCCGACTATGCTGTCTGCTGACCCGCCAACGTCGAGTGGGGACTCTGAAGCGCTGAGCGCACCCTGTGGCGAGTCCGCCGCGGACTTTGGCACAAACGGCAGCGCCGCGGACGACATTGACGCAGGCCTCTGCAGGCCGCTGCTGCTTGCGCCCGACGGGACGAAGGGCGCCGCATTCGCATTGGTGAGCCGCACGGAAGACGCGCCTGCGGGGTCTCCCACTCAGGTGCGCCAGACCGCTCACACCGGCGTAGCAAGTGAGATGCATCACTTCGCTTGCTCCGTGCCCGCACAGGGCAGGATGTCGAGCAACGTGTATGCGCGGAGAGCTCGCTGCTGCAGAATATAGACGGGCAGCCCGCAACATCATGGGTGGGGCAACAGGGGTGGCTCGCAGCTGCAGGACAGGCAAACTAGCAGCTTGGACGCGCGCCAACAGGCCGCGCCTGCGCTCGGCGGCGCGCTCGCCAGCGCGGCGGGTATGAACGGCTTGACATTCAGCGCCGCCGTGATGCTCTTGCCGGCCCCCAGCGCTGAGTCGCCGCGGGTGGCCAGCGTCGCCTCCGGCTTGGCGTCATTGCCCAGCTGCGCCTTCTTCTTCGCGGCCCTCTCGGTCATGGGGCCCGGCGGGCGGCCAGGCGGCACGCGGGTGGCGCCTACTGCATGCCACTCTGCCTGTGCACCCAATCACTGCTGTGCTATGGGCCCCCCCTTTCCCTACAAGGGAGCTGTTGGTCCAGGCTCCCCTGCACCAGACAGAGCTAGACTGTCTTTCCCTTTCTCAGGTGCCACACTCTGGTGAAGCGCAGCCTGTCCTCTTGCCAGGCTACTCTGTGGAGCAGAGCCCCGGCGAGCGCACGCGCACGCTTCGCGCGATTATGTCGAAGCGGCCGACTGACCACCTGGAGCCTTCGGCAAAGAAGCGCGGCAATAACCGCCAGCTGACGAAAGATGATGCCAGCGATGAGGAGGGGGACGAGGTGCAGACCCGCGCGCCGCACTGCTTGCGCGCTGTGAGCCTCTGTGCTGAGCCCGGCTGCTGCGACGCGCAGGTCGACCCTGGCAGTTTCAAGCGGGCCAGCGAGGACGTGCTGAAGGCGCGGCGGATTGTGAAAACTCGCCGCAATGCCCCGGCATCGGTGGCCGCTAGCGCAAACCCCTTCTCCGGCGTGAGCCTGGCCGTGCCGTCCGTGCAGTCGGGCTCGGCCAGCAACCCGGTCAACAGCGTGAGCGACAGCGTGCCCCGCAAGGCCTCCGAGGAGGCCGAGCAGGTAGCGAACCGATCCGGCTGGCTCACACTGAGTGCTGTGGACGCTCTGCATTGGCTTAGCAGGCGCTTTGAACTTTGCAATAGCAAGCTGTGGCGCACCAGCTCAACTGCATCTAGCATCAAGCTGAGCGCACCTTTGTGTGCGCAGGCCATGGCTGACGCAGGCCCTGTCGGGTCTTCCGCCGAGGAGGCGCCGGCCGAGTCGGCGCCGGTGCACAGCGGTGCAGCCGCGGGGAGCGCTGCACCGCCCGGCGCGGAGGGGTCCGGCGTAGCTGAAACCACCGCTGCCAACGCCGCTGCGGATGCGGCGGAGCAGCCTGCGCAGGGCGCGCCTGCGTCAGAGGCAGTCGGCAGCAGCGCGCCCACGACGTTTGCGTCGTTCGCGGCGTCCAACACGGCCTCGCCGTTTGGCACGCTGAGCGCAAGCGGCGGCAGCGGCGTCGGTTTCGGCTTCGGCGGTGCCAGCGCTGCGGGCAACGGCGGCGGCTTCGGCGCTCTTGGTGTGCTGCTGGTTGGAGGGCTGTGCTTTGCATGGACGCTCGTGCACAGCTTGTAGTGTGCAGTGTGTCGGCTGTGTTGCACTGTTTTCAGACCCCGTGCTGTTCTGACGCGCCTGGTGCGGAGGCATGACACTGTGCCGCGTGCCGCAGGCAGCACTGCCGCAGCCCCAGCTGCTTTTGGCTTTAGCGCGGGCGCTTCCGCGGCTGCTGCGGTAGGCGACTCTGCGGCTGGCGCTCCGTTCAGGTGGAGTCCGTCTGGGGGACTAGGCATGTGTGATTTTTGCGTGCACTGCGCTCTCCAACTGCACATTGTCTGCAGGGACTCTGGCTGTGCACGTATGCACAGTGTGTCCGTGCCATTTCGAAGACCTTGTGGACGAGCACCCCAGTGCTCCTGTCGCGCGACGGGTGTAGCGCGGATGAGCCAGCACAAGCTGATGCATTGCATGCCATGACGGCGCGTGCATGGCGCGCTCCACACCGCTCTCAGCACCGCATGCTGTCAGCCATGGGGACCAGTGCGCTGACTGAGCACCATGTGGCGCCCAGGTTCCCGCCGGCGGGCAGCGCGGCGGGCGGGGGCGGGTTCTCCTTCGCGTCAACGCCCGCCAGCGGCGGCTTTCCCAGCGTGCAGAGCATCTTCGGCGCGAGCGGCCCCGCCGCGGCAACGTCGCTGTTCGGTGCGCGCCTGGCCCTGCATGGCTGCATCGAGAGCTGCACTTGTGTAGCTGAGCAGGGCTGCTGGAAGCGTGTGCCAGTTGTTGCGGCCACATGCAGGGAATGTCTCTTCAGCGAGCATGCAGATGGAATAGGTTGTGGCCTGCTGCTGTCTTGCAGCAAGCCTGCGTTGCCACCGTCGCACTGCGTAGCACCAATGCACCATGATTGTTGGGGTCCCTGAGTGCACCCACACATTGTTGCCTTCAGGCTGCGGAGCTGCGGCCGGCGGGCAGCAGCTAGTGGATTATTGGTGACTGAGCCTGTCAGCTTACCTTGGGAGGTATGTGGCTGCGAAGGCAGCAATGGCGGCGGCAACGCGGGCGGGAAGCCGGCGGCGGCGGCGGTGCTCGCGCCGGAGGAGGCGCGCGTGACCGGCGAGGAGACCGAGCGCGCGGCGTTCTCCGGCGAGGGCGTGCTGTATGAATTTGGCGAGGCGCGCGCCCGAAATCGGCAAATTTGCCGAATTTGCCCGGCACCCCACCCGCTCACGCGCAGGCCTCACCACTGACGTTGCTGCAGCGTCGGGGCGCTGCAAGCGAGGCGACCGCTCCTGCCTCGCTGATGTTGCACGCTGTAGCTGAGTCAGCATGGTGCACCACCTTGGCGTGCCCGCGACACCCCTGTGCAGGCGCTGTCTTAAGTTTACACGAGCAGGGATGGCCGGCGGGCGCTGGACCACCGTGCAGCGGGAATGGTTATCTTAAAGCTCTGTATCTGTGTGTGACAAGGCGAGACGCTTGCCAGGCGTGATGTCGGCAGGTGTGCCGCGCAGGGGCAGTGGCGCGAGCGCGGGCGTGGCGAGCTGCGCGTCAAGGTGGCACCCGGCGGGCGCGCGCGGCTGGTGATGCGCGCGCGCGGCAACCTGCGCCTGCTGCTCAACGGCAACCTCTGGCCCGAGATGAAGGTCACGCTGATGGACGGCGGCAAGGCGAGGCCTCTCCTGCTAGGAGCCCAGAGATAACACCGGCTCATCACATACCTGTGCTTGCGTTCTTCCCGTCTGTACTGCCAGTGCTGTGGCTGCTGGCACTGCAGCACGGCGTTGTCTTTGCGTCAGTTACGTGCGTGACGGGTGTGTACTGAATGACTTGTTGTATGACCACGTATGGCAACACACGGCATGCCTCCACCGGCCTGGCCCCGCGCAGGGCGTCACCTTTGCGTGCGTCAACGCGGCCAAGCCGGCGGACGCCGGCGCGGCGGACAAGGCGGACCCGCCGCGGCCGGCGGAGGCCGGCGATGAGGCCAGGGACGCGCCCAAGGAGCCGGGCGCGGCCAAGGCAGGCGGTGAGGAGGGCAAGGAGCCAAAATCGGTTGCGGCGGACGAGCCGAAGCTGGCCACGTTCGCGTTCCGCGTCAAGGAGCGCGCGCGGCTGGACGAGTTCATCGAGGCCGTGGAGGCGCACAAGGCCGGCGGCGACAAGGCCTCCGCAGAGGTGGCCGCCCGCCGCCGCCGCTGCAGCTTGAGCATGACTGGTCTTGGGTGGGTGTCAGCTGTGAGTATGCGCTCCAGACCATGCGAGGCGCGCAAGTGTCTGAGTGAAAGCGCCAGCCGCTTGGAACGCCAGGGTTGCGACCTGCGGTGTGCCTGTGGTGTCCCTGCCTGTCGCGTGCGGCAGGCAGGCGCTGACCGAGGCGCTGGGACTGTGGTGCAGGTATGAGGCCGCCAGGCTACATGCGGTCCCTATGTGCCCTGGCGTGTGCGCACCGTCGTGCTGTCGGTTTATTTGAATTTTGCTACACAGCGGTGCATGTGAGCTGCCGCGCGGCGCAGTGCGGGGTGTCTCGCTTCAGTTTCGTGCTTGTGCTGGTAGTTTTGCTACCGCTGGTCGAGAATTGAGAACTTGCAGGCGGGAGCCAAGATGTGATCCTGCTTTTACATCTGCTTCGACGGTCATGACATGCATTGCACACTCGAGCTCAGCATAGCATGTCCGACCTTCTACGGTTCTTTACGGCCTGCGGACCGCGAAAGATCAGGAACACAGCCCAGCTATTTTCTTTCTGCACACCTCAGTGAGGTGACCTCACAGCTTGGGCTCACGTTATTGACAGGCTTGCACAGGCTGATGCACACCCCTATGAAGCTCGCATCAGCTCCAAGGTCAGCAGCCGTCCACGTTGGTGCGGGTGCGTGCATCCGCTGTCGCCGGGACTGTGTGTGCTGTTCCTTTCTGTCTCATTCGACTGTGACTCACGAGCCGCACTCATGCTGTCCCGGCAGGCCGCTGCGCAGCGCAATGTACGCTTGCGCGCCACCGGCCGTCAGCACCGCAGCGCCTGCCCGCGCAGAGACCAGCCGTCCTGTATGGACGACAGGAGCGCCGCAGGTGTCAGCTGAGCACGGCGGTGGCAGCTGCGGGCTGTGCAGCGGCTCCCAGCTCTGCTGCGCAGCCCGAGAGCGAGCACAATGCGCCGCTCCGCACGCTTGCAGCGGCGCTGGCCTCAGCGTGGCAGGCGCTCCTTGCGCGTGTCGCGCTGGCAGTGCAGGCAGCAAAGCAGCGTGCGGCAGCGACAGACCGTGAGGCGCTGGCGAGCGGCGTCAGCGCGCAGATACGGCAGTCGGTGCGGCATGCGCGGATGCTGACGGTGGTGGCGCCCTTTGCAGCGGCCGGGGGGAGCTACGGGACCACCTCTAACACTCTGCTGCTGCTCACGCGCGCCGTCGCCAGCTTCATCAAGGTAGCCGCTTGGTCACTTTCAACTTGCTCCTCCCCCGTATGCTCGTGACCGCATTGCAGCGGTGCTGTGCTGTGCGCTTCACACTCATACCAGACGTGCGTCTGCAGTAAGACTTCAGCAGCTCACCAGAGCCTCTGCTATGCAACTGTTGCATTTTTCACACGCCTCTCGCTTGGGTGTGCAGCTGTACCTGCTGCTGCTCTTCCTGCGCGTGCTGCTGTCCTGGTTCCCCGCCTTCAACTGGGAGCGCCAGCCCTGGCTCACGCTACGCCAGGCGCGCCCCGCGCTTTGCCGGCTCCAGACCCCAGTCACGGCAACGAGGCCTGTGCACTCCCTGCATTCTTGCTTTGACTCTGACTCATGTGTATGTGCGACAAGGCCGTGGGACACCCAAACATAGAGAAGCTGCATGCTAGGCTCCCAAGCATGTCTCCAGGCATGATGTTGCATGCCATAACATGCGAGGCGCCACACAGCATCACTGGTCAGCGGCGCCGCGTCACAGACCTCCCGCCGCGCCGCGCAGATGACCGACCCCTACCTGAATCTGTTTCGCGGGCTGGTGCCCCCGCTGCTGGGCACAATCGACTTCACGCCGCTGCTGGGCTTCTTCATCCTGCAGTTCATCTCGGGCACGCTGGATGCGGGCACGGCTGATGACGAGTCCGCCGAATACTGGTGACCGCGGCGCGCTGCCCGGGCGCTGCTCGTGCGCACCGATGAAGAGTCTGCAGAATACTGGTGACCGCGGCGCGCTGCCCCGGCGCTGCTCGTGCGCACCAATGAAGAGTCTGCACAGCACTGGTGACGGCCGCGTGCGGCCCCGGCGCTGCCTGCGCACCGCCGGGAGCGCGGGTCGCTGCCTGGGGTCTTGGAGCTGCGCGGTGCTGGCGCGCGTGGGCTGTGTCGCCCACATGTATCATAGGGGTGTGTCTGGCAGCGCTGCGAGCTGCGTGCGTTGCATGCCTACCTGCCTTTCAGCAGAGCTTGTCCGTCTCTCTTGCATGCATGTTTGTTGGTACGTGCTGGGCTTCGGCCGAGCGGGCGCTGACATCCCCTCTTCATCTTTGTGCAGCCCAGCTTCACGCCAGCAGTGCTTGCAAAGACACGAGCATGTGCAGGAAAGTTGGGCCACATCTGCATGTGCCTTTTTGTTCTGGCACACTGGCCCATACACACTGTGAGCATGTAGCTGCACCCATCCTCTGTGATAGCAGTCTGCTTCATGCGTCTCGCATAAATCTGCTTGCATGCACAGCCTGCACTCACGCAGTGTGTCACAGCAAACTGTTCACCCTCACTTCTCACATGCATCCCAGCATGCTCAAGAGGCGTCCAGCTGCGGCGGCAGAAGAAAGCTCTTTGTGAGCCAAGTGTGAGCATTCTGCCCTGCCATGCATGCAAGGGTCATGGCCTACCTAGCTGAGCCTATGACTTTCTGCTCCACCCGCCTAGGATCGTCCCTGCAGCTGCAGGTGCAGAAGACGAGGCCGCTGCCACAGCAGGCGCCAGTGCCGGCCGATGGTAATACTTCATAACACTGAGTGCTGCTCCTGCATTGTACAACATCAGCTCGTGTATGACAGCGTCTGGTTCATCCGGCACTGCTGCACCCGGTGATGAAACTCTACTCACAACTGTAGTGCAGTAGGTCAGTGCGCTCATGAGGCTGCCAGCACGCGCTCTGCAAATTGCCAGCAAATATCTTGACGCGCCTTGACCCTGCAACAACGCTCGGCATGTATGCCCGTTCTGGCAGTGCGTAGCGGGCGATGCAATACGCCAGGGTGTTTGAGGCGCTGGTGCTTCAGGTCCTAGTCGATCACAGGTCCCGGTGCTTCGGATCAGGCCCGTGTAGCTCAGTGCCATTTACAGGCTTGGCAGACCCAGTAGCGGTCTTGACAGCGCCCTGGGGCGGCACGGGCCTAGGTCTTGACGTCCACACTGAAACCGGGTGGCTTATTCCAAAACTTGCGCAAGTCAAAGAGCAGCCCAAAACAGACCCAGCGCACTGCCGGACCGGCCAGCCCGCGCCCTACCTAGGCGGCCGCCTACTTGCCGTTGATGATGCCGTTCACGGCCTGCTGCAAGAAGGTCGTGACCAGGGGCGCCAGGGGCGCCAGCGGGTTGGGCGCAGGCGCCGCCGGCATGGTGATGTTCAGCATCTCCACGTCAAACTTGAGGGTCGCGTTGCCCGGCACCGCCGGCGGCGAGCCCTTGATGCCGTACCCAAGCTCCGGCGCCATGGTCAGGTTCCGCTTCTCGCCCGCGCTGCGCGCGCACGGCCGCAGTGTCAGCGCGCCGCGGCGGGTCCACCCTCGCACTGCGCAGCCCAGGGTGCCGGGGCGCACCACATGCCGATCACGCCATACTCGACGCCGGGCAGCACTTGGTGCTTGCCGACCTCGAAGGAGAAGGGCTGGCGGCCGCGGCTGCTGTCAAACTGCGTGCCGTTGGCCAGCGTGCCCTGCGCAGCGCACGCGCTATCAGACATCGCTGTGCAGGGTCTGCGGCCCCAGGCCACCAGTTCAGCGGCGCGGCGCCCCGCGCGTGGTCACACGCGTGTGCTAGCCCTGTTAACATAGCCCGTGCTGGAGACAGTGGAGCCACCACGCGGGCGCCTGCCTAGCCCTGCGCTTGGACAGGTGGAGGAGTCTGACCTACGGCGACAGGCCCGGCCTGCTCACCGTGTAGTGGATAGTGGCGACGTCGCCGATCTTGACCGTCTGGGAGCAGTTGGACGGGACAGACTGCAGTGCGCACGGGTAGAAAGTCAGCTCGCATCCTAGGGCCGCGGACGGGGACCGCAAAAGCACGCAGCTCGGGGTTGGCATTCAAATGCGCAGCACTATCAGCAGCCTGCCAGTCCCCGCCCCTGCGCTTCGGGAGCGCCGCAGGCACCCACCGTGTCCACGGAGGACAGGCCAGCGATCTGCGGCGGCCCGGGGGCGGGCGCGGGCGCGGCGGAGCTAGCTGCGTGCGCGCACACCAGGCACGCGGCCAGCGCAAGAGCAGTGCGCAGCATGGTGGCTCTACTTTTTGTATCAGGCGAACTTCGGGCCTCTGGGTGCTGTGTGGCAGAAAGGTGTGAGTAGCACCCTGCGGCCAAGCATTCAAAAAGCAGCCGTATGCTGGGCGGGTCCGCGGGTGGCAGCAGCAGCGTACCCCCGAGCATGGAAAGGCCTCCCTGCTCGCTAAAATGCTGCCCTGACCAGTGTTCAGTGAACACAGGTGGGCGCGCCAGGCTCGACTGGCTGTGCGCCTGGCATGGGGCCGACAGCGCTGCTGGTGATGGCGTCCGCATTGCTCGCAGGCGTCGCAAGCGCCTTCCACGTGCCTGGCAGCGGCTTCACATCCGTTACAAACGTGCGCGGCATGCTTTTATGTTAGCCCGCGGCCATTCACCACTTTGCCAGGTGGCTCACTGGCATTTCGCGACTGGCCCCGCGCAGTTCCGGCCGCCCAGCTGCATGGTACACGTGGGCTATGGCGACGTGCTAAAGGTGCACTACATGGTGCGGGCACGGCGTGCAAGTCCTGTGCGAGTCCGTCGCTTCAATTTCAGCCTGGCGCTTGCAAGCAGCGCGCCTGCGCAACAGGGGCGGCTGGAGAGCAACGGCCGTATATTTGACTCATCGCTGAGCCGCAACCAGCCGATCGAGTTCACGCTGGGCGCCGGGCACGTCATCAAGGCGCGCGCGCGCCTCGTCGCAGGCCCCTCCGCGGTGCGAGCTGCAGAACCCGTCCTGACAGCCGCACATGCTGCCGTAGGGATGGGACCTGGGCCTGAAAGGCATGTGGTGCGCCCCAGCCTGCTGCGGCTCCCTCCACAGCTCTGCGCCGCAGCACGAGCGCACCTGACCGTGTTCCCGCGCGCGCAGCCCGGGCGAGCGGCGAATACTCACAGTGCCGCCGGACCTGGCCTATGGCAGCCAGGGCTCCCCGCCGCTCATCCCGCCCGCCGCGGCCCTCAGCTTCCAGGTGGAGCTGCTGTCGGCCAAGCCCGCCGGCACCTAGCGAGAGCGCCCGCCGGCACCTAGCGAGAGCGCCCGCCGGCACCTAGCGAGAGCGCCCGCCGGCACCTAGCGAGAGCGCCCGCCGGTACCTAGCTAGAGCGCCCGCCGGCACCTAGCTAGAGCGCCCCGCTGTAAGCGCTCAACTTCCGTGCGTCCTGCGCGGGACGCGCCTGTTCGCGACCCCAGCCTACAGGGAGCATGCCGGCTAGCATGCGCCCACCCAGAGCCCTCCTCAGACTGGGCCCAGTCAGCTGCTGTGCTTTACATGGCCTGCTCGGGATGCACCTAATGAGAGACTTTTGTAAAGAGCACTGCAATGCTGCACCAACACTGGCACACATAGCGTTTATCAGTGTGCTCAGCAGACACCAAGCCGCAGAGCTCTGGAGACTTGCAGCCAAAGTCACCAGGTAGACGGAGCGGCAGCGGATGCTGGTGCACTTTAGCAACAGCGCGACTGATGCACACACACACCAAGCCAGTGCGCCAGGAGCTGTCCGACTACGACGAGAGCTTGTTGCTGGACCGTTCGTATGTGCACATCCCGCCGGATGGGTGGGCCTCCGGCAACCTGCAACCGCGCCGGCGACCTGCAACTGCTCCGGCGTTGACCTGCGACTGAGCCGGTGGCATTGGCGGAGCGCAGCTTCGGCGACGACGCCGACGCGGGGGCGTCAGCGGGCACGGATGCAGTCACCAGCCCCGTGCGCAGCACCGCCGTCGCGGTCTTCTGCTTCCTCGGCTGCCTCTGCGGCTACTTTGCGCTGCTGTTTGTGCCGCTCGACGACGACCCGGTGGACGACTTTGAGATCAAGGCGCGCGGCGCGGCCCCGCGGCAGGAGCCCCTTGTCGCTGGCCTGCTGGCCTGCTGCACTGACGGGGGCGCTGCCGCGCCAGGCGGCCGTGCACCTGGCGGCGCTGGTATTGGCGCTGGGCCTGGAGTCGTTCCTGCGCGTGCAGCACCGGCGGCAGCAGCAGGCGGGCTACCTGGCGTTCTACTGGCGCACGCGCGGGCTGCTGTCGATCCCCACGCGCGCTGCGGCGCTGGCGCAGGCGCGCTGCGCTCCCGGCTTCCCCACCCTTCGGCGCTGACAGGCGCTGGGGCCGGCCCCGCTCGTCCACACTCAGCACGTGTGCGGAAAGTGCGCCGGCGGCCTTCTGAAGGTGCTGTGGACGGGCGCCGGGGCGGGGCAGGGCGCGCTGACGCTGATCTCCTTCTGGCCGGGCGTGCCGCCGTGGCCGGGGCAGCTGGACAAGCTGCGCGTCGTGGCCGGCCTGGAGCTGGCCACGGTGACCGCGTTCACGGCCGCGTACGCGTTCCGCGTGTGGCGCCACATCCGGGAGGCCATCCCGGACGCGCAGACGTACCTGCGCACGTCCGTGTACACGGCGCCCACGGCGCCGCTGCGGTGCGGCCCGGCGCGTCCTGTGGTTTAGGTTGTTATGGCAGGTTTGAGATAGGGTTAGGGGTAGCAGACCCTGTCCTCGTACAGCGAGGCGCGCAGGACGTTGCGACGTGGTCGCTGCTCGCCCCGCCGGCCGGCGCTGAGCGGGGGGCGCGCGCGGCGCGCAGGCGCGGCGCGGCCGCGGTGGTGGAGCACCAGGCGGAGGTCGTGCGCTGGCTCACGCGGCGCTGCCACAACCTGCAGCGCGAGGTGCTGCGGCTGAGCCTGGCGCGCGAGTCGTGCGCGCCCCCTCCCTCTCCCTCCCCCTTCCTCAGGCGCCGGGCTCCGCAGAAGCAGCGCGCCCCCAAGCTGGGCTGGCGGCCGGGCCCATGCGCGCCGCCAGCGCGCAGGGAGGAGGAAGGCGGCGGCGCCAGTGCTGGCGGCGCCGCGCGCGAGGATCTGGAGCACCGCCTGGCCGCGCGCGAGCGCGAGTGCGCTGGCCCTCCCTCCCTGGCTGCACGCTGCGCGGAGGCTCCCCAGGCTCCCCACACACCCACACAGGGCGTGCTGACACGGGGCCCCGCCGCGCAGGCTGCGCGCGCTGGCCGCGGAGAGCGACGCGCTGCAGGCGCAGGCGCGCGCCGCCTGGCAGTCGCTCGACGAGCGCTCGGCCGCTGCGCACGAGCTCGAGGTGCGCGCCGCCGGACAGCCGGCGGCCCCATGTACCGTGCAGGGTCAACCGCCGCGCGCGCGCCCCTTGACGCGGACGCTGCCGCGGCGCGCAGGTGCGCGTGCGCCAGCAGGGCGAGGAGAACGGCCGGCTGCGTGCGACGCTGGAGGAGTGGTCGCACCGCAACGCACGCCTGGAAGCGCGCCTGATCCGCACGCGCGAGCGCCTGGACGCCGCCACCGCGCTGCTGGCGCGTCGCAGCGCGGCGCCCGTCGCGGCCGGGCCTGCGGGCGAGGAGGAGTGAGGCGCGCGCGCGTGGCGCATGCGCCCGGGCTGCCGGCACTGCCGGCGATGATGAAATAACAGCCTTTTCGAGGCATTTGTGTGGTCTGCTCCGGCTTGCACTTTCCCCACAAGCATGGGCCCAGACCAGCGGAGGGCTTCAGCGCCCTCTCTGGGGCATGCCACAAAGTGCTGCAGGCGCCGGAGGTGTCCTGATGCTCCGCCACGAGCGTTTGCGGTGTAACAACAGCATCACTCAGGACGCCTCAACCTCAGCACTTCTTCACGCCAAGACAGGACGAGCGGCATGGGGTGTCAGGGCTTATTAAAGTATATTGTGTACGTGCACATGCGTTCCAGGGCGATTTGCCCCAGCAATGTGCATGTCGTGGTGACGGAGAAGTCCAGAGCAGGCATGAGAAAGCCATAGCTACCTTCTCAAAGCATTACAAAGCCATGGCCTCCTTCACAAGGAAGGAGCAGGCATTGGAGTGTGAGATGTGTTGACTTGTGTGGGTATGTGCGACATGCGTTAGAACACACATCATTCTTCTGTCGCCACACCGTTGCTGACACCGTGTCAGACACACATACCAATGCTTCACATACGTCTCACATACAGCTACCAGGACTCCACTTCGGCAACAACCCACTCTAGCACCTTTGCAGTCTGCATGCAGGCAGCGTCACGCTCGGGCGTGCCCGGCGCGGGGAGGCGCCACCAGCCCACCTCCTTCTGCGCGCCATCCTGGACCTCAAACGCAAACTGGAACATGTGCGCACGCACCAGCTCCATCATCACCCACTGCCAGGCGCGGCGGTTTGTGAGAGGCATGTGGCTGTTTTCCAGTACCCAGATGCTGGGGAAGTCGCTGCCTGACTTGATTTCCATGCGCTCCAGGCACGGCGGACACAGCATGTTCACTAGTGCGTCCACTATGGCTTTAGCCGGCTCCACCACACCCATACCTGTGTCACCACTCTCTCTGTCCACATGCTGTATCTCCATTCTGCGCGTGTCTATGCGCACCTCCCTGGCCCCAGGAAACAGGCTGCCCGGCGTGTCCACCAAGCTGCTGTCAACTTGCAGAACGAGTCGGTCTGCCTCGATGGCTGCACGCCAGCCGGTGGCAGCAGGGAAGCCTTCTGGAGCGAACACCACCAGGTTGCTGCCAAACAGGTGCACGTCCAAAAGGCTGGGGAGCCGCGCCGCCGCATGTGCGGCAGCGCAGGGTACCCAGCGGCACATCAAGCTGCATGCGTATGATCCTCTGTACAGCAGAGTAACCAGCGTCGGCGGCAGGTTGCGGTACACGAAACGGTTGCCCAATCCACTTGGTACACCCAGCTGTTTGAGGCAGAACATGCTGAGGTCCACATACGGCTCTGAAACGTCGCTGTCGCTGTCTTCGTCAGAGTTGTCAGGTACGGGTATGGGTATGGGGACGCCGTCCAGGCGCAGCGGCATCCCCAGCAGCTGCCGCAGGCTGGCGCACTGGAACGCGCGCAGGACGGCCAGCAGCGGGGAGACGACGTCGCCGTGTGTGCACAAGCTCAGGTCCAAGAAGTTCCTGCTGCGCTCCTCGCTTGCGGGGGCCGGCCAGTTGTAGAGGGTCAGCGCCTCCACGCGATCTGTCCAGCTCGGCAGCGCCAGCCACGCCAGGTGCCTCTTGGTGAGGCGCGTGTCTGAAAAGTCCAGGCGCAGCCGCAGCGGGTCCGCGCGCAGCACCCGCGTGAAGCGCCGGCTCAGGCCCTCCAGCAACAGCGCGTGTTGCAACTCCAAGCTGGCCAGGCGGGCCGGGCGCGCATCCCAGACCGCGCAGACAACCTTGCGGAGGAGGGCGTCAGGCAGTGTGTCGAAGTGACAAGGCTGCTGTCCCTGCAGAGCGCATGCGCTTGCTTGCTCTCACTCCAACGCAAGCCTGCCTCAAGCTTGTCTGCAGACTGGTGGACGGCCTAGCAAGGGCAGCAGGTGCAACTCCTGCATAGCCGGCCAGGGCACCCACCGCGGCAGCAGGCCTTGGCGAAGGCATTGATGAAGTCTGCCGCTCTTGTGCGCACCAAGAGCGCTGCCTCAGCTGTTTCTGACCGTTGTTGCGACTGTCAGCAAGCCATGCAGCACGCACGCCGAGCGCACAGACACGCCACACCCGGGCAGTCTGGGATCCTGCACTTGGAAGCTTTACGGGCCACAAGGTGAGCTAATGCGGTGACAGGCGGCCGTCTGGTGCTTATCGAGGCTCCTTGTCTGCTGTCTGCACTCACACTCTCGAGGCAAGTGCGAAGCCCAGTTACACCCAGGGTCATCGACGCATTGGGGATGTGTTGCATGTCCAGCCTTGTGTCACACATGTCCAGCCTTCACATGCGCTCAACACCCTCACATATGTCACACATGCCCGGTAAGGCTGACCGGCTACCAGGACTCCACTTCGGCAACAACCCACTCTAGCACCTTTGCAGTCTGCATGCAGGCAGCGTCACGCTCGGGCGTGCCCGGCGCGGGGAGGCGCCACCAGCCCACCTCCTTCTGCGCGCCATCCTGGACCTCAAACGCAAACTGGAACATGTGCGCACGCACCAGCTCCATCATCACCCACTGCCAGGCGCGGCGGTTTGTGAGAGGCATGTGGCTGTTTTCCAGTACCCAGATGCTGGGGAACTCGCTGCCTGACTTGATTTCCATGCGCTCCAGGCACGGCGGACACAGCATGCTTGCTACTGCGTCCAATACGGCTTCAGCCGGCGCAGCCACGGCCACGTTACCACCCTCGGTCATGTGCTGTATCTCGACCCTGCGCGCGTCTATGCGCACCTCCCTGGCCCCAGGAAACATGCTGCCCGGCATGTCCACCGAGCCGCTGTCAACTACCAGGACGAGCCGGTCTGCCTCGATGGCTGCACGCCAGCCGGTGGCAGCAGGGAAGCAGTTTAGAGAGAACACCACCAGGTTGCTGCCAGACAGGTGCATGTTCGAGAGGCAGGGGAGCCGCGCCGCCTCAAGTGCGGCAGCGCGGGGTACCCAGCGGCAAGCAAAGCTGCACTCGTATGATCCTCTGTACAGCAGACTGACCAGCGTCTGCGGCAGCTTGTCATACGCGAAATAGTGGTCAACGCTGCTGCTTGGTACACCCAGCTCAGTTAGGCGAAACATGCTGAGGTCCACAAGCGGCACTGAAACGTCCCTACTGCTGTCGACATCATCAATGTCAGGCATGCGTTTGGGGACAGGGACGCCGTCCTGGCGCAGCGGCATTCCCAGCAGCTGCCGCAGGCTGGCGCACTGGAACGCGCGCAGGACGGCCAGCAGCGGGGAGACGACATCGCCGTGTGTGCACAAGCTGGGGTCCAAGAAGGTTCTGCTGCGCTCCTCGCTTGCGGGGGCTGGCCAGTTGTAGAGGGTCAGCGCCTCCACGCGGTTTGTCCAGCTTGGCAGCGCCAGCCAGGCCAGGTGCCTCCTGGCAAGGCGCGTGTCGGAAAAGTCCAGGCGCAGCCGCAGCGGGTCCGCGCGCAGCACCCGCCGGAAGCGCCGGCTCAGGCCCTCCAGCGACAGCGCGTGTTGCACCTCCAAGCTGGCCAGGCGGGCCGGGCGCGCGTCCCAGACCACGCAGACAACCTTGCGGAGGAGGGCGTCAGGCAGTGTGTCGAAGTAACAAGGCTGTTGTCCCTGCAGAACGCACGCGCTTGCTTGCTTTCACCCGAAGCGCAAGCCTGCCTCTAGCGCGTTTGCACAACGGTTGTCAAGCTAGCGAAGGCAGCAAGGGCAACTCCTGCATAGTCGGCCAGGGCACCCACCGCGGTAGCGGGCCTTGGTAAAGGCAATGATGAAGTTTGCCGCTCTTGTGCGCACCGAGAGCACTGCCTCAGTTGTTTCTTGGCCATTGTCGCGACTGTCAGCAAGGCAGCACGCACGCCGAGCGCGCGCAGACACGCCACACCCGGGCAACTTGGGAGCCTACACGAGGTGTACGGGCTACAAGGAGCTGAGACCGTGATAGGCGTCCTTCTGATGCTGTCCCTGTCTGCACAAGTTGCGAGGCAAGTGAGCGAAGCCTTCTCACTTGAAGCCCAGTGGAAGCCTACCTACACCCGCGACCCTGGGTCGGCGGTCCCTCGACGCATTGAGGATATGATTTCCGTTTGCTTAAGCTGGTATCAAGAAACAGTACTCAGCGCCAGTGCAGGTCCCTTCACGCAGACCTGAACACGCCGGCCGGTCTGTGCGTACTGCGCCTGCCGCTATGCGGTCTAATGTGCTGCCGAGCAGCGCGCCGACCGCAGCGGTCCGCCCGCAGCGGCTGCTCGTGCTGTGCCGCGGCGCAGCATGCCCAGCCCAGGCCAGCACGCTGGCGTCCACGCCGGCTTTCCTGGCGCGGCCGGCGCCGAGCGCTAGCGGGTGCAGCCGGCACAGCCTGCTGGTCGCAAATGCGGTCCGCGCCGACCAGGCAGCGCCCTCGCTGAGCCAGGACACCCTGGAGCTCATATCGCGGCTGACGCAGCAGGTTGACGACACGCACACAGACATCCTGCGGCGCAGTGCGTCCCCGCTCTCTGCTGGACTCCTAAGACATTGCAGTGCCCAGGAGCCGCCAGGGCGCTCCCGCTGGATTTCACCTCGTGCGCTGTGCTGGGCGGCAGGCGCCGCGGCTGCCGCAGAGGTCGGAGACCCGGGGCCCGGCAGCGAGCTGAAGCAGAGGGTGCTCGCCACCGTGCGCGACGTGCAGCAGGGCCTGCTGGAGCGTGAGACGGAGGCGCGACACGCGGCCCTGCCTGACCGCGAGCGCCCCAAGCCCGTCCGCTCGGGCCGCCGAGCGCGCGCGGCGCGCCGGCGCGCAGGTGCGCCTGATGATCTTGGCGGCGCTCGCGGGCGAGCACCTGCTGCTGCTCGGCCCGCCCGGCACGGCCAAGAGCGAGCTCTCGCGCCGCCTGGCGCGCCTCACGGGCGGCCTGTACTTTGAGCGCCTGCTTACGCGCTTCTCCGTGCCGGAGGAGCTGTTCGGGCCGCTGTCGATGAAGGGTGCGCCATGGCCCGCCCCAGGCCCACGCTCGACCCCCACTGTCAGCCCCCGGCTAGCTGGCCCCGGCGCTCGAGGCCGGATGCTGTGTGCCCTGCCGGCGTGTGTGCTGTGCTCTCAGACGCGGCAGCAACGGGCGTCATCAAAGGAAACAGGTTAGTACTCCTGTACTTTGCTCTCAATTTGTTTCGACACACGCGCCGCCCCGGACGGCGCGCCAGGCCTGGAGAACGACGAGTACGTGCGCAAGATTGAGGGGTACCTGCCCACGGCGGAGGTGGCCTTCATTGACGAGATCTTCAAGGCCAACAGCGCCATCCTGAACGCGCTGCTCACGCTGCTCAACGAGCGCCTGTTCGATAACGGCTTCCGGCGCATCAGCGTGCCGCTATTGTGCCTGGTGCGCGCCTGGCCGCGCCCGGCAGTCCGCGCCCGCCGCGCCTGCGCCCGGCCTGCATCCCGGACGCCGAGCTCTCACACGACGGCGGACATGTACGGCACGGCCCTCCCCGCGGCGCGCCCGCGCGCGCCCAGCCGCTCAGCGTCAGCCCGCGCGCGTGTAGATCGGCGCGTCCAACGAGCTGCCGGAGAGCGAGGAGCTGGACGCGCTGTTCGACCGCTTCCTCATCCGGCGGCAGGTCGCGCAGGTCAGCGCGGCCGCGCTGCCCGGCCTGGCGCGCATCGCCGCCGGCGCGCCCGCGGCGCCCAGCGCCAACGGCGCCACGCCGGCGGGCCACAGCGGCGGCGCGCACGCGGGCGCCGGCAGCGTGGCCAACCAGGCCGGCCAGATTGGCGACCTCAGCATGGACGACTTCAGGTGCGCGCCGGCACTGCGCCGCGGCAGGTCTCGTTTCCGTTGGATGCTGCTTGTGCTGGTGGTGCTGCGGAGTGTCAGTGGAATGCACTGTATTCCTTCGCGCAGGCCGCAGGCGCGATGATCTGAGCCTCCTCGTCTAGGCGGAGGCGTTGGCTCAGGACACGCGCGGCTGACCGCGCGCGCGCGCGTCGCAGGGGCACGGCCAAGGCCGCGCACACTGGCGTGGAGCTGCCAGACGAGGTGATTGACGTGCTGACCGCGCTTCGCAATTACCTGCAGGACAAGTGCGAGCCGCCCATCTACGTCTCCGACCGCCGCTTCATGAAGGCCGTCAACCTGCTGCAGGTCGCCGCATTCGCGGACGGGCGCGACCAGGCGCGCCCGGCTGCGCAGTGCTGCCCTACCCTAACCCTAATCCCACTCCAGAGCGCCAGCGGAGCGGCGCACCGCTGTTGACGTGTGCTGACGTGCGGTGGCTCAGCAGTAGCACATTTTTGGGGCGTGTCCGGGAGGGCTGGCGCCCAACCCTACGCCGCACGCAGGTGCACGAGTACGACTGCCTGCTGCTGGAGCATGTGTTTGGGCAGCGGCCGGACGACGCGCACAAGGTCAAGGCGTACGTGCTGGAGAACATCGCTAGCGACCCCAGCCTGCAGCAGACCGAGCTGCTCTTCCTGGGGCTGTTTGGACGCGCGTGCCGCGTCATGGACAGCGGCAATAAGGCGGTGCGGCCCCGCCCTGGGCGGCCGCGCCCCTGCGGCGGCGCGGCGCGACGCGGGCACCCCCGCATGTGCGGCCGTGGCGCGCAAGAGGCCGCGAGCGCGTATGGCGAGCGCGCGCCCGCCGCCGTCCTGGCAGAACAGGCCACGCTTCGGGCTTGGGTGGGGTCGGGGATGGGCTCAGCCCCCGCGCCTGCGCGGCACGAGCTGGAGGAGGTGCGTGGGGAGGCCGACGCGCTGGCGGAGCTGCTGGGAGCTGAGATTAGGATTAGGGTAGGATCAGGGTTGGGGTTAGGGTGAGCCGTCCCGCCCGCGGCGCAGGAGCTGGAGGAGGTGTGCGGGGAGGCGGATGTGCTGGCGGAGCTGCTGCAGCGCGCCATGCTTAGGGTTATTGCAGGGTTGATGATAGTTGTCCCACGCGCGGCGCAGGAGCTGGAGGAGGTGCGCGGGGAGGCGGACGCGCTGGCGGAGCTGCTGGAGCTGCGCCAGGGCGCGCTGGCGGCCACGCTGGACGGCGGCTTCCCGGAGCTGCGCGCCAGCGTGTGGAGCGCCGAGGCCGCGGTGCAGGCGGCGGTGCAGGCGCTGACGCCGCCGATGGCCGAGAACCGCAAGCGCGCCGAGGACCTGCTGCGCGAGGCGCTGCTGCTGCGCGCCGCGCTGGACGCGCCCGGCGCGCCCGGCCTGCTCGAGCGCCTGCTGCCCAAGCGGTACAAGCAGTTCCAGAAGGGCATCTCCGGGCGCACTTGATGTTAATGTTAATGCTGCGGCGGCGCGCCTGCCGGGCGCGCGCGCCCAGGATGCATGCATCTCTGAATATGTGTCAGTCAAGGGCGAACGAGTAGGAGCTAGGGCGGTGCGACCTGCCGGCTGTAACCAGACCGGCGCGAGATTGCAACACAGGGCGCAGCACCATGTAGCAAGAAACCGCCTGCATGGACATATATACATGTATGTGCAGATGTGTCAGCCCGCGTCCTCCGCGCGCCCGTCCAGCGCGGCCAGCACGCGGTCCAGGCCGCGCCCGACCGCGCGGCTGCGCGCGCCGCGCTGCGCCGCCAGCAGCGCCGCGCGCAGCTCGGCCGCCACGCGCGGCAGGCCCGCCGCGGCCGCCGCGCGGCGCACGCGCGCCGCCGCCGCACACGCAGGCTCCAGCTTTGCGGGCAGCGCGGCCGCGCACTTGAGCGCGCGCTCCGCCTGCGCCTGCACCTGCGCTGGCGCGCCGCGCGCGGCCGGACTCACGCGGTATCGAATAATATCATAGGGCAGGTAGGGTAGGGTAAGAGTATACCGCCGGGTGCGCCCTATGCTGCCGGGCGCGCGGTCGGCAGGGCCGCGCGCGCGCCTGTTCGGCGCCCAGGGGTTCGGCGGGCGGCGGCGGGCGGCCGGGCGGCGGCATGCGCTGCGCCGCATGCAGCAGCGAGAGCCGCAGCGCGTGCACCGGCGCGCCGCCCTCGCGCGGCGCCTCGGACGTGACGCTGTGCACGTACCTGCCGCGCACAGCACCGCTCGCTCGCGCGGCGGGCGCACGCACAACTTTTAGGAGCGTGCGTCGCGGCCGTCACGCGGCAGCAAATGACAGCACAGCGGGAGAGTGGCCCGCGCGCGCGGCGCCGCACCCGAGCCGGCCGTCTGCGGCGCGCACAACGGCCGCGCTCGGCTCGCCGGGCTCCGTCGGCGCGGCGCCTGCGGCCGAGCGGCCCCCGGCGCTGCGCGCCTCGGCCAGCAGCGCGCCGCCGAGCAGGTGGTTGAGCAGGCAGGCGAAGAGCGGCGGCAGCTCGTCCCCCGCGGCGCCGCCGGGCTCCGGCCGGACGCGGTAGCGCGCTGCTAATGGCGGACAGCCGACCTCGGAGAGCGCCAGGAAGCCCAGAATGTGCAGGGCCTCGAGAGCCGGCTGGGCGCCAGGCGGCTGCGGCAGCGCGTGCAGGCCGACGCTCATGTGCAGCTCGCCCAGGCCCAGCCTGCGCAGGCGGTTGCGCGTTGAACAGGCAAGGGGTGCCTGCCAGACGGCCCACTCTATGAGCAGCACGTGCCTGACGCCCTGCTCTTCAGATGCCATCATGGCCCTGGCATGCGGGGATGGTGTGCCAAGCTGTGCAGCCACAACCGCTCATCCCACCCCACATTAAGTAGTGGGGACTCGGCCACATGCGCTGAGACGTGACAGGTTGTGCTTTGCAATGAGCTCTGAGCGCATGGCATTCATGCCTGTGGCTCACCCAATGGCCCACCCAACCAGCACAGAGCTGTATGGCATAGCGCTTCCAATGCTCTCAGAGCATTGCTCTGGCGGGGGGACGTTCACAACAGTCAGTTGCAACGTCGTGTGGTCTCATGACAGTGCTGCTGGCCCGCATGAGCGCCGCTGACGCGCATGCGGACTGCAAGCGGTGAGCATGCCCGGCGATGAGCGCAGCATGTAGTCTACGGCGCTGCGTCGCGGACACTGCTGGCCTTTGTCTGTGGCAGGTGGTGCGCCCTCTCGCCGTACCATACTGCAGTGCATGCACGCCATGTGCCCTGACCAGGGGCTGGCCGTGGCGCAGCCTGGCCCCCGCGCGCGCCACCCGCCCTGCGCAGCCACCCGTGGACCTCGTCATGCATGCGGACGGCGACACCGCTGCAGCGACGCCGGTCACCGCCTGCGGCCTCCCCAGCTCCACGCCTACCGCAACGGTGCGCCCCAGCTCGCACGGCGCGCTCGCGGCGCCCTGTGGCGCCCTGCAGCGCGGGCGTGGCCCTGACCTGGCGGTCGCCGCCGCGCAGGGGGCGACCCGGCCGCGCAACCCGACCTGCACGAGCCCGAGGCTGCCGTGCTGCTCGTGGCGTGTGCCGTCGGCGTCGCCACGGGCGCCGGCGTCGTGCTGTTCAACGACGTCATCCACATTATCCGCCACATCGCCTTCCAGGTGCGGGCGCCGAGGCGCGAGCCGGCCTGGCGCAAGCGCTCCGCTCCCCTGACCGCCTCACGCCAGCTCTGCTCCCCTGACCGCCTGGCGCCAGCGCTCCGCTCCCCTGACCGCCTGACCCTGACCCTGCGCCGCGACTGCCAGGGCACCCCGCTGGAGGCAACCACCTGGGGCCGCTGGGCGCGCGCGCTGCCGCTGCAGGCGGCCGTGCCGGTGCTGGTCCTGCCGCCCACGGCCGGCGGCGTCCTGGTCGGCCTGCTGCGCGCGGCCACGCGCTTCGACGAGCCGCCCAGCGAGGCGCCGCCGGCCGGCCGCGGCGCGCGCGCGCGCGCGCTGGCTGCCCCGGCGCTGCGCGCGGCCGGCGCGGCCGTGTCGCTGGGCACGGGCGCCAGCCTGGGCCCGGAGGGCCCGAGCGTGGACATCGGGCGCGCCGCCGCGCGCGGCCTCGCCGGCGTGCTGCGCTCGCGCCGCCGCCGCCTGCTCCCGCTGCTCGCCGCCGGCTCGGGCGCGGGCGTGCGCCCGATCCAGCGCCGCCGCTGCTGTCAAATCCCCCCGCGCCGCAGCCGCGCGCCCCTACCAACTGCTTTCAACCCCCGCCCCGCGCGCGCGCAGGCGTGGCGGCCGGCTTCAACGCGCCGATCGCGGGCGTGTTCTTCGCGGTGGAGAGCGTGCTGCAGCGCACGGGCACGGGCGCGCCGCGCGGCGGCGACGCCAACTCCAGCGGCCTCACCGTGGCGGCCATCCTGCTGGCCAGCGTGCTGGCCGCGCTGGTGTCGCAGGCCGGCCTCGGCAACTCGCCCGCCTTCCGGGCGCGGCGCCCGGCCCGCCCGCCCTGCCGCAACGGGCCTGGGGCCTGTGCTTTGCCGCCTCCCGGTCCGCGGCCGCTTGCGAGCCTGGCAGGGTAGGGTGTCCAAACTCTCATCCTATCCTAACCGTGGCAGGGCGCACCGTGGGCGGCCGGCGCGCGTATGATTTAACCCTATCCTGACGCCGTCCGGCCGGGCGCCCGCAGGTGCCGGACTACGAGCTGCAGAGCGTGTACGAGCTGCCGCTGGTGCTCCTGCTGGGCCTGCTGTGCGGCCTGGTGTCCACGGCCTTCCAGGGCGCGTGCACGGTGCGCGCCGCGCGGCCTGAACTGCCTGTCTCCTGCTTGTTTCTTCTTTTTGGCCTTTCGTATTCTACAAAATTTTGTGCAAAGTAGGAAATAGGAGCCGTTTTGTGTCCGACGGGTGCGGCCTCGGGCTCGCGGCCCCCCGCCGCCTGTTGCGAGGCTGCGTAAAGCGGGGCGCGCGGCGGGCGCACGGCGGCGGGCATGACCGGCCGCCGCCGCGCAGGCCAGCGAGTCGGCGTTTCAGGCCCTGGCGCGCACGGCCGGGGGCCAGCCCAATGGCGACGCCCCACGGCCGGCCGAGGCGCGGGCTGGCGTGCTGCCCGTCGTGCTCCTGCCGGCCCTGGGCGGCCTGGCCACCGGCGTTGTTGCGCTCACCTACCCCGAGGTTCTCTACCAGGGCTTCGGTAAGCGCTCCCCGCCGAAACGCCCCCTGTCGCGGGCGCCGCTCCCAGCTGCCGCAATGCCCAATACCTATGCCCTGGGGGGCTGCCAAGCGCTGCGCCCCGCCGCGCGCAGGCAACGTGAACGCCATCCTGGACGCGCGACCGGCTGACTACGCGCCGCTGCTGCTGCTCCAGATCGTCGCGGCGAAGATCACGACCACCGCCGTGTGCCGCGGCGCGGGCCTCGTCGGCGGCATCTACGCGCCCAGCATTTTCATTGGTGCGCTGCCTGGGTAGGGTAGGGCTAGGTCTAGGGTACCCTACCCTCAGCCGGCGCCGGCGGGTGCCCGCGACCCCTCGCCCCAGGCTGCGGCGGGCGCGTGCAGGCGCGGCGCTGGGGTCAGCGTTCGGCGGCGCGGCCGCCGCGGCGTGCGGCCCGCTGGGGCTGCCGGTGGCGGCGCCGCAGCTGTATGCGCTGGTGGGCGTGGCCGGCATGCTGGCTGCCAACTGCCAGGCGCGTCGGGCTCTCTCGCGCCCCGCGCCTCGGCGCACTGTCTGGAGGCCTTTGTTCTGGAGGCCCGTCCAACCGATGCCGCTGCGGCAGGTACCACTCACGGCGGTGCTGCTGCTTTTTGAGCTGACACATGACTACTTCATCCTGGTGCGGCCCACTGCCTGCCCTGCGAGCCGCAGATTTTTCTGTTTTCCCCATATTCCCGGGGCGGGCTCGGTGCCTCTTCAGCCCCGGGGCTTTCGTGTTAACGCAGGTGCCGACCCTGGGAGCGGTGGGGCTCAGCTACTGGGTGGCGTCGCTGCCGGCCAGCACCAGCGTGCCGGCCCTGCGGCAGCTGGTGGCCGACAGCGCCAGCGCGCCGGAGCCCGCCGGCGCCGAGCCGCGGGCGCCGGCGGACGAGCGCGGCGCGGGCGCCGCGGCGAGAGGCGGCCGGACGGAGCCGGGGCGGCCAGGCAACGGCGCGGCGGCGGAGGCGAGCGCGGCGCTGGGCGCCGTCGCGGGCGATCTGCTGGCCGCGGGCAGCTCCGCGGCCGCCAGCCCCGAGCGCGAGCGCCAGCTCGCCGACCTCACGGCGAGTTTGCCTGCCGGCGCCGGGACCTCCTCAATCCGCGCCGGGCGCCCGGCGGGAGCACATGTGTCGTGCTTCAGGAAGCATCTGCTCTGCCATGCTATTTCAAGAAGAGCTGTGCCGATGAGCCGTTCTACATGTTGGGCAGCCATGCTTTGGGATAGAGGTGGTGCCGATGAGCTGATGTTGTGACGGGCGGCTGCCCTGTCGGCGAGCGCGGCGACGGCGCGCCGGCCGCGCAGGTGCTCTGCGCGATGCAGCAGAGCTGCGCCGTGGTGCCCGCGGACGCCACGCTCGCGGAGGCGCTGGCGGCCATGGACGAGGCGGGCCAGGCGCGCCCTGAACCTGCATGCTTGCTGGCGCAGGTAGGGTTGGAATTGCAGGGTAAGGGTGCCCGCTGACGCCCCGCTCGCGGAGGCGCTGGCGGCCATGGATGAGGCGGGCCAGGCGCGCCCTGGTCCTGCATCTCGCTGGTGGAGGGTAGGGTTTGAGTTGCAGGGTAAGGGTGCAGGCCGCCGGCCCGCCGCGACCAGCCAGGACAGCTGGTCCTGCGGGCGCGCAGGACGTCGCGCTGGTGACGGAGGACGCGGGCGGGATTGCCGGCTTTGTCACGCGCGAGGCCGCGCTGCGCGCCAGCGCCGCGGCCGTGGCCGCGCAGGCCGCCGCGGGCGCCGGGACGCGCGCGGCGGCCAGTCCGGCGCTTGGCCCGTCCGTGAGGCGGCTCTGACGGGCTGGGCTGCTTCGTTTGCTAGCTATCATGAACCCGGGTTGCACTTGGTCTTTGGCTTCAGGGTGGCATGTCGCGACCTATGCATGCAGCCATGTGAACATCAAGCAGTTTAGTAGCTTATAGGAGCCTGTAACATATGCGGCAATGTGCACACACACACGCATGACCCGTAACATACCACATCCAGACAGGCAGCAGCAACACCAGCCCATGTGACGCTCCCCGACACCACCAGCGCGCAATGGCGGACGATGGCGCAGTGCAGGCCAGGGCGCCGCCGGCGTCGGCGGGCCCAGTGCAGGACGCGCCGGACGAGGAGCTGGAGGAGGAGCCGCGCTTAAAGTACAAGCGCCTGGGCTCGAGCGTGCCGGAGCTGCTGGGCAAGGATGCCGCGTCCTGCCTGTGCGTGTCGGACAAGATCCTGGTGCTCGGTATGCACGACGGCACGCTGCACATCCTAGACTTTGACGGCAACGAGGTGCGCGGGCCAGCAGGCGAGGCGCAGCGCATCAATCTGCGCAATTGCGCTGCAAAGCAGCGTCGCAGCCGCTCAGAGGCCTAGGCACGCACCGCTCGCTTTTTGCGAGCACGCGGCTGGCGCGCAGGTGAGGCGCATGGCCGCGCACAAGTCCACAGTGAACGACATAAGCTTCGACGAGGCCGTGGAGTTCATCGCCAGCTGCTCCGACGACGGCACGGTGGTGGTGCGCCGCGCACGCACGCCGAGCTGCGAGCGTGCTAAGCTGCGAGCATCTGACGCCGGGGCGCCAAGCGTGCACGACGTGCCGCAGGTGCAAGGCTTTTATACGGACGAGATGTCCAAGTACCACTACCGCCGGCCCGTCAAGGTGCGCTTGAGGTTGCCCCCGCCGCGCTCCAGTTGCCGCTCCGCTCCCGGTGCCGGACCCGGCGAGCGCCGCTGCAGCCGGGCGGCCGCGGCGCCGCAGACAGTGGCGCTAGATCCGCGCTACGGCTCACGGAAGACGCGCGAGTTCATCAGCGGCGGGCTGGCCGGCCAGCTCACGCTGAACTCGCGCGTGCGCGCCCGGGCCCCGCTGCGCGCCCGGCGGCCCGCGCCGGCGCCCCCGCCGCGCACGCAGCGACCCTGACCCAACCGGTCCCGCAGGGCTGGCTGGGCAGCAAGGACGCCGTGCTGGCGGCGGGCGAGGGGCCGGTGCAGGTCACGCGCTGGGCCGGCACGCTGGTCGCCTGGGCGGACGACGCGGGCGTGCGCGTGTACGACACCGCCGTGCACCAGCACTCGGCCTTCCTGGACCGCCCGCGCTCCGCGTGCGCCCGCCCGCACGCGCGGCGCCGGCCGGCGCCCCCCGCGCCCGATGGCCTCGTGTACTCGAACACATCATGCGTGTCTTCCTCGTTCCTAGGAAGCAGTACTCGCCCAGCCTGATAGATCGCGTCGGTGCCAGCGGCGGCGGCGCGGCGCGGCGCGGCAGGCTGCGGCCGGGCGCGCCGGGCTGCCGCCTGTTCTGGCAGGGCGAGGAGCGGCTGTACGTGGCGTGGGGCGACGCGGTGCGCGTGGGCGCCGTCGCGGCCGCGCCGCGCGGCGGAGGCGCGGGCGGCGGCGAGCCGCGCCGCGCGCTGGAGGTGGTGGCGACGCTGCAGATGGACTGCCTGGTCGCGGTGCGCCCCTGGAGCGCCTAGCCGCTACCCTACCCTACCCTACTCTACGTACGCTCTGGAGGCGGTGGCGACGCTGCAGACGGACTGCCTGCTCGCAGTGCGCCCCATGGGCACCTCGCTCGTACGTGGCCCGGCCCGACCTGCGGGCCATGCTCCCCTTCCCTTAAGAAGGGGACGAGGCGGCTGCGTCTAAACTCTGACAAGAGCCCGTGATGCAGGGCATCGCGCCGTTCGGCGGCGACATAGCCGTCCTCGCGTACGTGCCGGCGGCGCCTGCCGCGGACGCCGCCGCCGACGCGAACGGCGGCGGCCGGGGGCCGGCGCCCGAGGCGCACCGGCCTGAGGTGCCGTCCGTCAGAGCTATGCCAGCTGAAGCTCTCTGCAAGCCTGCGCCATGTGGGCGTCTGCGTGTTGGCTATGACGCGCATGCAGGGCCCTGCTCCCGCCCGTTTGCCACCGTCAAGCGTGGGCGCACATGCTCAGCTCGTCACCGGCTGTCTTGACTCCGCTGTCTGACTCCGGGCCGCAGCTGAAGATTGTCACGTGGGCCAACGAGGAGCTGGCCTCCGACGCGCTGTCGGTGCACGGCTACGAGCGCTACCAGGCCGCCGACTATGCGCTCGCCGCATGGTGCCCCGCGCCGCGCCGGCCCGCGCCGCCCGCTGCGCCGCCGCCGCCGGCGGCCGGCCTGGCCGCGGCCGCGTCCGCCGCGCCGCAGCAGCTGGCGACCGCGCTGCGCGCGGCGGCCGCCGCGGCCTCGCGCGGCGCCTCCGACGCGGCCGCCTCGCGCTGGGGCGGCGCGGCGCGGCCCGCGCCGGCAGGCGAGGCCGCGGGCCCCAAGGCGGCTGCGGCCGCCGCGCCTGCGGGTGCCGGCGATGCGCGGACCAGCGCGGGCGCAGGCAGGCCGGAGGCGGAAGCCGCCGCAGAGCCCGTCGCAGCCGCGGAGCTCGCGCAGGGCGCGGGCCAGACGCGCGCTGCAGACCCGGACGCGCCCGGCGAGCCCGCCGCTGCCGCTTGCCCAGCGCCGGGCGCTTGCACGGCCGACAGTAACGGCCGCGCGCCCCCCGAGGCGGCGCGGCCGGCGGCGGCGGGCGCGGCGGCGGGCGCGGACGCGGGGCACGCGGCGGGGGCTGCTGCGGGCGGCGCGGCGGCGCGCGGCGCGGGCGCAGGGCCTGGCGGCGGCGCGGCAGCGGGGCCCAGCGGGCGGCACTTCACCAAATGGTGGGCCGACGGCGACGAGCCGCTCTACTATGTGGTTTCGCCCAAGGCGCGCTCCACGTGCCACCCGCCGCGGCACCCGGCGCAGGGCGCCCCATGGGCGCAGCCCCCTGTCTGCCGCATGGTGGGCGGACGGCGATGAGCTGCTGTACTGTGTCGTCTTGCCCAAGGCGCGCGCTCTCTTTGCGCATGGTCCTGCTCTTGCAAAGAACCACCGCCTGGCGTGCTCGTCGTGTGCATGGCCGGCGGGGCTGCTCTCCGCGCCGCCCGCCGCAGCGCCGCGCGCCCCGCGGGTGCAGCCCCGCTGCTTGCCGCATGCGCAGGGCTGCGCGCGCCCCTGGCGCAAGGTGGTGAACGGCTGACCCAACCTCGCGGCAGCTGGGCTTGAGCCAGCTATGAAATATCATCTCTCCGGCATACAGCTGGATCAGCTTCAAGTAAGAGTTCCTGGGCGGCGCGCGCAGGATGTGGTGGTGGGCCGGCCGCGCGACGGCGATGACCGCGTCGCGTGGCTGCTGGACCACGGGCACTTCACGGCCGCGCTGGGTGTGTTGGAGGCCGACCGTGGGCTGCGGCCCACCACGCACCAGCAGGCGCGGCCGCGCTCCCGGGCTCGCCCCCGAGGCCGGGCCCCAAGCAGCGCTGGCACTCTGCCTGCCACGCACGGCGTGTTGGCGGGCTGTGTGCTCGGCCTTGTGCAGGATCTGCAACGGTGCCTCCCATCCCTGGTTCCCAGGTGCCGCATCACCAGCAGGGGAGCAGCCTGTGCTCCAGCCTGACCGCCTGCTGCCTAAGCCGTGCGGCGGCACGACGGCTGATGGGTATCAGGCCCGCTCAAGGCCGGGCCGCGCGCTCGCACACCGGCATGCACGCCGTGCGCGGTACAGGCGCGCGCGCCGCAGCGCCGCACCGCGCGCTGGCTGCGCGCGGCGGGGCAGGGGCCTGCAGGCGGCGCAGCAGGACATGGAGGAAGAGGTGTTGATGCAGGGTTAAGGTTTGGGATTGGTTTTTTGGGGTTGGGCTGACGCAAGGGGCGCGCGCGCGCAGGTGGCGCAGCGGTACCTGGAGCACCTGCTCGCGGAGGGGCGCTTTGAGGAGGCGGCCGCGTTATGCCCCCGCCTGCTCAAGGCGCGCCGGCCCGCGGCACCCCCGCGCCGTGCGCGCCATGCCCCGCCTGAGCCCGCCAGAACAGGGGCCAGAGCAGCACGGGCGGCGCGGCGAGGCGGGCTGTGGGCGCGCGCGCGCAGGGGGACGCGACCGCCTGGGAGCGCTGGGTGTACCTGTTCGCGCAGCTGCGCCAGCTGCCGGCGCTCGCGCCGCACCTGCCCACCGCGCGCCCGCGCCTGCGCCAGGCGTGCCCGCCGCGCCGCCTGGCCCGCCCGCCTGACTCTACGCCTACCCTGCCGCGCACGCTGAGTGGAGGAAGTGAGTCTTCCTAACCCCAACCCTAACCCTGCACACCTCGCAGACCGCGTACGAGCTCGTGCTGCACGCGTTCCTGCTGGCGCCGGCCGACCACGAGCGGCTGCTGGCGCTGCTGCGCGCCTGGCCGCCCGCCCTGTACTCCATCCCCGCGCTCACCGAGGCAGTTGTGCAGCGGCGCGCGCGCCCCGCCCCCCAGCTGCTTGCGTCCATTGTTAGCGTGAGGCCTGCATGGTGATGGCACACAGGTGGCGTCAGATGGGGTCGACCAATTATTACCACGAGTGCCTGCCGCAACCCGCCGGGGCGGGCCGGGCGCCACTGCTGCAGCCGCCGCCGGCCGCGGTCCGGGGCGCGGCGGCCGTGACCGCGGGCGGTCGCGCGCACGCGCAGGATCCGCGGCCCGGGCGGCGACAGCGACGCACTGCTGCAGGCGGCCGCGCACCTGTACCAGCTGGCCGGCCGCTTCGACCTGGCGCTGGCCATCCTGCTGCGCCTGCGCCGCGCCGACGCGTTCGGCTTCATCACGCAGCACGGCCTGCTGCCGCTGCTGCGCCCCGCGCACATCGCCGCGCTCGTGCGCATCGACGAGGCGTGCCCGTGCCTCGCCAGTTCTGCCCGCTCGCCTGCCAAGTAGCATACGGTAGCAAAGCTGTAACTAAGATAAGTAACAAGGAACAGTACCATGCAAAGCAGAGCTTCGGCGGCCGTGGCCGCAGGTGCGAGCCATCAAGCTGATGGTGGACCACCACGAGGAGGTCGCGCCCGCCACGGTCGTGCCCGCGCTGCAGGCGCGCCCGCCCCGCCCCCTGGGCACCGGCCCGGCCCCTGCTCGCGCATGTGTGGCCCGGCCCCGGCGGCGGCGGGTGACGGCGGGGCCCCGCATGCGGACCCAGGCGGCGATGGCGGACGCGCGCGCCGCGGGCGGCGCGGACGAGGCCGCGCCCTGGCACAAGCGCCTGTTCTACTACCTGGACTGGCTGTTCCTGCGCGACAACGCGGCGGGCGCCGAGTTTGCCGCGCTGCAGGCGCGCGCGCGCCGCGCCGCGCCTCTGCTTCAGTTGTATGCATGCACGGCCAAGCCGTGGTGGTGATCTTGAGGTACGCTATGAGGTGCAAGGAGTTTGTATCGTGGGTAACAAGGGCGGCGCGCCGCGCGCATGCGCCGCGCCGGGCGCCCCGTGCGCCTGCCGGGCTGCCATGCGCTGGCGGCAGGGTAGCCCTAATCTACCCTGCACCCTACCCTGTACCCTATCATGCACCCTACCTGCACCCTACCCTGCCCCCTATGCCTGGCCCGTGAGCAGGTCTTGCGCGGCCGGGCGCAGGTGGAGCTGTATGCGGACCATGAGCCGGCGCGCCTGATGGCCTTCCTGGTCGCCAGCCAGGCGTACCCGCTGGAGGCCGCCGCGCAGCTGTGCGAGGCGCGCGGCCTGGTGCGCGAGCAGGTCTTCGTGCTCGGCCGCATGGGCGCCTCGCACCGCGCGCTGGAGCTCATCATCCGGCGCCTGGCGGACGTGCCGCAGGCGCGGCCCCCGCCGTGCCGCCTACCGCCGGCGCTGCGGCGCCATGCCTGCGCACCCGGCCGGGCGCTCACGGCGCGGCGCCGCACGGGCGCGCCCAGGCGGTGTAGCAAGTGTTTTGTTCAAGATCAGGACATAATGTCAGGGTTGCGCGTGTGCAGGCGGTAGAGAAACTGGTCTGTTCATATCATGTTATTACTGTTGCGCGCGCAGGCAGTGGAGTTTGTGCAGATGCAACGCGACGACGAGCTGTGGGAGCTGCTGATCAGCCTGGCGCTCGGCAGCGCGGAGCTCACGGGTGCGCAGCGCTGCGGCGCGCGGCCGCTGCCTTCAGGGCCGAGGTTAGGGTTGTGCGGGTCTGCGCGGAGCGTGCAGCCAGGGCCTCGAAACCCTGCCCTGCCCGAGGGCGTGCTGCCGCTGGCGGGCGGCCGGGCAGCGCTGACGCCGGCGCCGCGCAGGCGCGGTCATGGACGAAATCAGCGGGTAGGGTTAGATTTAGGGGGCTGACGCCGGCCGGCCGCAGATCGGCAGGTAGGGTTGGTTTTGAAGGCGCTGACGCCGGCCGTGCCGCAGGCGCGCTCATGGACGAGATCGGCGGCTACGTGGACCCGTTGCGGCTCGTGCGCCGCATCCCGGACGGCCTGGCGATCCCGCGCCTGCGCGACCGGCTCGTGCACATCATTGCCGACTTCCGCACGCAGACGTCGCTGCGGCAGGGCTGCGCGGCCATCCTGGAGCACGACTGCCTCGCGCTCGCGCAGGTGCGCCTGCAGGCCACAGCAGGCCCCGCCGTGATCGGCCACTCGGGGTGCCCGTGGGAAGCTCGTCTGCAAGTGGGTGGCCTGCGCGCAGTGGCTGAACGCCGTCTCAGCCTGTGTGCCGGCAGCGCCTGTACGCGGAGGTTCGGCGAGCGCTGCGGGCCTTTTACGTGAAGCCGCGCGGCGGCGGCGGCGCCAGCGCCGGCGCCGCCGCCGCCAGCGCCGGCGCCGGCTGGGCGCGGTGGGAGGCGGGCGGCCGCAGGAAGCTGCCGGCCGACGCGGAGGCGCTGCCCGGGCCGCTCGGCGGCCAGCGGCTGCTTGTGCAGCCCGCGGGCAAGGCCGACGCAGACGCGGCCGAGCTGCCCAAGGCGCGCCGCCCTCAACCCTAACCCTCACCCTAACGCTGCACAGCCCTGCTCGCGGGCGGCCAGGCCTGTTGCGCTCGCGCCCCGCTTCACGTGGCGTGCGGTGTGCGTGGGTCGCCCGCTGCTACATGTGGCGCAGGGCCCTGCGCGGGACGCAACATGCAGCGCGGCAAGAGGCGCGGCCGGGACGGCGGCAGGTGTGGGTGGGCCTCGCCGGCGCCGCGCTGCAGCCCGCGGCGCCGGACGCGGCCGCCGCCAGGCGCCCAAGCGGCGCGGGCGCGCGGCGCGCCGGCGCTCGGCGCGCGACCGGCGAGGAGGCCGCTGCGCCGCCGCTGCCCAGCCTGGTGCTCGGGCAGCCGGCGGGCGCGTAAGGCGCGCGCGGCCGGCGGATGCCAGGTTTTTTGGGTTGGGCAAGTTTAGTTTTTTTTTGGAGGCAGCACACATAGCATACCCTTGTTACGCCCCCACACGGCTTGGGTCCTGCTGTTACACAACGACGGTCGGCAACGTATTTACCGAGACCCGGTGCACCTGCATGCCTGCCGGCAAGCACAACACCTGCCAACTTACAGTACATGTAGAACCATCACCAACAGCCAGCCGGCTTCTGCGGCGCTGGGGCTGCCAACTGTACAGAAGCATGGGCTTGTTTGCTGGTCTATGGTGAGCTGAGTGGCCACACAGACTGACCAGGTCGCACGACGCAGCTGCCCAACAGACACTACGCTCAGTTTCAACCGAAGCACACAGAGTATGCAATAGAGCACTGCACATAGCCCCTGCTTCAGGCAAGCTGACCCGCTCACCCGCCCCGTCCAGCCTCAGGCCCGCCGGCGACGACGAAGCGGCGCACGGCGCGGCGGGGCCGCTGGCCGGCCGCGCGCGGCAGCGAGCGCGCCGCGCAGCGCCAGTGCGCCCGCCGCCGGCGCCCTGCCCGGGCGGTCGAGCGGCAGCGCGCGCAACGCGGGCGCCCGGGCGGCCCGGTCAGCCGCGTGCGGCGGCGAGCGCGTCGCGCAGCGCCAGCACCCACTCGCCGGCATCCTGCCCGGCGGCCGCGCGGAAGCACGCGCGGCGCGGCCGGCCCCACAGGCTGCCCGCGCACGCCAGCCGGAACTGCTCCGGGTCGCCCGCATCCAGCTGGCAGCGCGCCAGCGCCAGCGAGCCGGCCGGCAGCGGCGCGGCGGCCGCCGGCGGCCCGCCCTCGAACCAGTGCAGGCAGCCCGCGCGCGTGAGCACCAGGTGGCAGTCCGCCCAGCGGCCGCCGCCGGCCACCCAGCGCGCCATCGCGCCCTGCCTGCGGCCGCGCGCCGCCACGCCTCAGCCGCTCGCCGGTCCCGGCCTTGCTGGGGGCAGGCTTAGGGTCAGGCCATGCTGACCCAGCCGGCTGCTCCGTGGACATGCTACGCCCAGGCCGGCCCCGGCAAGGCATGCTGCCCCACGCCTGCGGCCAGACACCAGGGCATCCCCATGGCGCACGCGGCCCGAAACCTGCAGGCGGAGCGCGCTGTCTGGCATCTGCCGCACCCTCCCAGGCCTTGTTGCGCTTCATCGTCACACACATGCCCAGATTGGAGCACACACGCCCCGGCCGGCGCGCACCGCACGATCTCCGCGCTGCCGAGCAGCTCCGCAGCGGCGGCGTCGAGCGCACCCGCCTGGCGCGCGGCCAGCGCGGCGCCGGCCTCGGCCGCCGCAGCCGCGCTGGCCGCCAGCGGCACCAGGTCGGCGTCGCCCGCGGCCGCCGCCTCCACCACCGCCTCCAGCGCGCTAGTGTCCGAGCGCAGCGCGCCAAGCGCCGCCCTGCAGGGAGCCGGCGAGCGCCGTCAGCATGCCCCGTGGCTAAACAGGCCTTTGCACACTTCAAAAAACCCCGCTGCTCATGTCACTTCTAAAATATACAAACCTTGCCCGTTCCTGAGCGTGTCTTCACTCACGCCTGAAGGCACCTTGTCCCTCTGCGTCATGCGCGCCCTGCACACTCTCGCCCGAGCATTCTGGCAGCAGGTCGCTTGCCTGTACGCGTGCACCAGGGTGGCGGCCACGGCACGCACGGCGCCCGCGCGCCGCATCTCCAGCTCGCACACGCGCGCGAACGCGCGCTCCAGGAAGGCGCGCTCGGCGGTGCCGGCCGCGGCCACCGCGGCGCCGGCCGCCACGCAGCGCGCCACGCCCAGCCAGGGGTCGCCCTCGGGCGCCGCGCGCGCGCCGCGCTCCACCACCCTGCGCGCTTGCGCCGCCGCGCTCGGGCTCGGCGGCGCGCGGGGGCGTTCGCCGGTGCGCAGCAGCCGGCGTGTGGGCATCAGGGTCATGTCTAGGGTTATGGCATGCTGGGCAGCATGGCGACCGCAGCTTGCAAGCTTCTGATGTGGCAGTGGTGCCCCCAGGCGGAGCGTCTCTCCACCACAGGCCATGTGCGGGCGCCGGCTGATCAGGCCCAGGGCGCGGGGCGGGCGCGCCGGCACCTTCGGGCGGCCTGGCGCGCGGCGTGCGCGGCGGCCAGCTCCAGCCGCGCGCCGTCCATGGCGCGGTGCGCGCGGTGCGCGTCGGCGGTCACGTCCGCGCACCCCGCGCGCAGCGCCGCCACCACCTCCTGCGCGGCCCAAGCGCGCGGCTCCCGAGCGCGCCCGGAATGCAGGCGCTGGCTGTGGTAAAGGGTAAGGGTATAGGGTTCTGATGCAGCACACATCGTCCCGGAACAGGCGGCGCTCGCGGTCAGGGAGACGCAGGCTGGAACGGCCGCGGCGGCGGCGGCGCGTGCGCCGTGGACAGGGGGGCGGCAGAGCGGGTGGCCCGGGGGGGGCCGCGCGCCTGCACGGCGCGCGTGGTGTCGGACAGGCCGGCGCCGATGGCGGCGTGCTGCTGGCCCACCTGGAAGGGCAAATCCGCCAGGCCGGCCGCCGCCGCGTACAGCGCCGCGCCGTCGCAGTCGCCCGCCAGCGCGACGCGGCTCGCCGCCGTCAGCGCGCGCGTGTACGCCGCCTCCGCGCCCGCCAGCGCCTGCGCGGCCGCCCCGCCACATCTCAACACGCCGCGCGCGACATGGAGCAGCCGTGCCGCAAGCGCGCCCGCCGCCTGACTGACACCCCGATAATATACCCTATACCCTATATATATACCCACCCTATTTTGTCATTAAAACCCTAATAGGGCATGGCAGGCGGGGCGCGCCTGCAGGACGCCGAGCAGCTTCTTGGAGGCGCGGCGCGCCGCGTCCAGGCGCGCGACCAGCAGCGCAGCCAGCTCGCGCTTGGCAAAACCCTAGAAGGGCATGGCGGGGCGCGCCTGCAGGACGCCAAGCAGCTTCTCGGAGGCGCGGCGCGCCGCGTCCAGGCGCGCGGCCAGCAGCGCGGCTAGCTCGCGCCCGGCGCGGCTCTCCTCGGCCGCCTCGCCGTCCAGCGCGTCGGCCGCGCGCCCGGCCGGCGCTGCCTGCCCCGCACCCGCACCGCTCAGCCCTCCTCGCGCGGGCCGCGCGGGGCGCAGCACAGGCGCACGTCCTGGGTCCTTGTGTCGTGTGCAGAGGTCCTTGTCTCGCGTGTAGAGGGCGCGACGCGCCGCGCTAGCGTCGCAGTGACATGCAGGCGATGAAGAGGCGAGCAGGGGCAGTCATCCGAGAGGCAAGCACTCGTCAGCTGCTGCGCGGGCCGCTTTGCAGGCCACGGGCAGCACCTCGGCCTCCGGCTGCGGCGCCTTGGCCGCCGCGCCGCCCGCCGCCGCCGGCGGGTCGGGGCCGCCCGTGCCCAGCTCGGCGCGCGCGGCGCGCGCCAGCAGCGGGTTTTGCGCAATGTCCGCAAAGCTCACCTGATGCCAGGCGGCGATTTGTTACTGCTCATGCTATGCAGCACACATGCTTGCAGCACGGCAAGCAGGAAGGATCGAGCATGATCAAGTCAGTGTTTCGCCTGGCGCCACGGCAGCAGTGATGTGAGCGCCTCTGCGAGGACGACAGGCGCCAGGGCGCAGCAGCCAGCGCAGAGAGCCGGGCCGGGCCTGGCCGCTCGCAGCCCGCACCCGCTCGCTGCCACGCCAGACGGCGGAGCGCAGGCGCGCAGCCTGCACAGCCACCGCGCGCGCAAACGAGTCGCCGGAACCAGGCACGCCGGCGTCGCTGCCGCCGCTGTTTACCGGCGAGCCCAGTGTGGGCGTCTCGATCTCGGCGGCCACGCGCGCCGGCAGCGGGCTCGGGGACGCCCGCATGCGGTGCTCCCGCCGCATGGTCACGCTGCGCCCCCCGTGCGCTGTGTAGAGGCGCCGGCAGACTCAACACCCACGCGTCTGTTGGGTGCAGTGAGAGGCCACCACTGGCAGCGCTGTGCCCTCGCTGTGCAGGCTGAAGGTCAGCGCACCTCAGCTTGCTCGCCAGCGCTGCGGCAATACTCTCGGCCACGGTGGGCGCGCGCGACGCGGGCTGCCCGGAGACATCGTTGGCGTGCGCAGGCTCCCCACCAGCCCCACCGCCGCGGTCGCCAGCGTCGCTACTTTCTGCAGTGCCTTCCGCTTGGTCTGGCGCAGGGGCCGCGGCAGCATCGGTGGGCAGCGCCAGTGGGCTGCCAGCGCTGCCTGGCTCCGGCAGCAGGGCCGCGGGGTGCTCGGGTGCTGCGCCTTCAACCGCATCTGCTTCGGCGTCACCCAGGCGGGCCGCTGGTAGGCTGCTCGCTGGCGTCCCAGTGCCCAGCACCTCCGCATCTGGCGCCTGCTCTGGCACGCTGTGACCAGGTTGCGCTGCCGGCTTGCTAGGGGATGGTGCAGGTTCCCCGTGAGGCTCAGCAGAGCCCCGCAGCTGCTCCGTGTCCTCCTCAGCAGCACCAGTGAGGGGATCAGCAAGCATGGTGTCAAAGGCCAAGTGCACGCTCAAAGGAGCACGGCAGTGAACCGGCACCTAGTCTCAGCACCTGTGTCTCACATCTTGTGAAGAGCTTGTGAATGCTCAGGCTAAGCAACACTACACACTTCGGGCAATGGCACAGGTATGTTGCAAACACCTCTGAACGTCCCAGTGCCCACACCAGGCTTAACCACGCAGAGCGCCAGTGCTAGGTGCCTAGCAAGTCAGGCTTGCTAGCCTTCCTGCTGTACTTCTGACACTGCTCGTGCTCGTGTGCCTCCTACAAGCGCTGGCGTCAGGCTCTGAGTGGATGGTGTGTATAAGCGAGCATGCAGGCCCACCTGGGGCAAAATGCATATTTTTTCCTTTTTTTTGGCTGAAGCTCAAGCCCACCCCAGGCTACACCTAAGCCTGTCCACCCCTCGTGCCCCTCAGGGGTAGGGCCTACCTGACCACATGCAAGGATGATGACCCGCTACTCTGCGACCAGCTCGCACACGTGCTGCGTAAGGTGCATATATCACACAGCAGGTGCGCAAACACACACAGGCCGTGCCTCTGCGATAGAGCCTCTGCCGCGACCCGCTGAGGCTGAACAATGGAGCACTACAGTTGTGTATACCTGTACTGGCCGACGCTGTCATACATGCAGGCACTATCTGCAGAAGCTCGTTATGATTCTGGTCCGTGTTTCGCAAGCCTGCATGCAGTGACCGGCCTGCATTTGCGTGTTCTGGACACCACTCGTGAAACATGGCTCCTTTTACATGCATCTACCGCATCGCATGTGTCCTAGTTCCTCTCGCTGCATCTCTCTGATAGCTAGCAGATGTTGCGGCGAACAGCCTGCACTGTGACTGTGCAGCAGCAGACTGATCACGACGGCGCCGGGACAGGCTCAGTCATCATGCGCTCATGGGGAGCTGGCTGGTGTCCACGGCGCAGGGAAGCGAGGTGTAGGAGGGCGGCCCATAGATGCCACCTGCGCGGCGCAGCAAAGCTTGAACGCATGCGAGCACAGCAAGCCAGGGTTGAAGCAGGACGCAGATATCGCGCCCTGCGACAGCAGGACTCGACTGTGCGTAGCCGACGCCCTTGCACGGGTTTGGATGCCAAGAGATGCCATGGCCTCAGACAGCCTGCTCGTTCACAGGGGGGGGCGCGCACCCCCCATGCATGTGAAGTTGCCGCGCACGGCGAGGCCGCACGTCCAGTGCATGGCTGGCTGCGGCACGTTCAGCGAGCCTGTCTGCCGGCACGGCAGCGCCATGAAGCCCTGCTCCCCTGGCGCGTCCGGATTCTGCGCAGCGCCACGCAGTCACAACAAGCGCGCCAACGTCTGACGATGCGGCAGCAGGACACCATCATCTCTCTCCAGGATATTCTAGTCTGCCGCAGGGCCCTGCGCTTGCAGCTCCGCTGTTGCGCGGGCTCAGGCACGAAACAATATGCGCTCAGTAGACCTTCAAGGTACCATGTTTGCCAGCCAGACTGTGCTGCAGCACCGCGCTGCCTCGGCCTGTCCGCAGCAGCATCTGCGCAGCTGTGCAGACTGGCAGTGCAGCGGGTGGCTCCGCCGCGCGCCTGCAGAGTGCAGTTGCCGCGCGTGTATGTGAACGCCCCGTTGCCGGTCTGCACGCCCTGGATCTGCACGCTTTCTGCACGCGCATGCCGCTGCTCTATTCAATCCGACGTGTCAGCTCATGCAGCCCCAACAGCGCACGCCAGCTCAGTAACAATGCCATGCGCTGCGGTGACAAGTGTCTCAAGACCGACACAAGACGCACACCAACAGCACAAGACCAGCTGCGCGCCTGTGGCAGGGTTCAAGTAAATACTGCCGTCCTGGCTTGGGGTGACAATGATGCGCCCGTTGGCCCCGGAGTAGTACAGGCTGCCGGGGCCCATGTTGAAAACCTCCGAGTAGCTGGCATTGCCGCTCGCCACAACATCGCCGCTCCTGGCGCGCCATGCAGTGGTCTTCATGAGCTTATATGCATGCCTGAAGCGACTGTGACGTTGCTTCACATCATCCCCCCCCCCATGTCAAGCGATGCAGATGAGCAGAGCTCAATAATCTGTTATTGATCAATAGCAGCTGCATGCGTACGCTATATTGCAGCGGTGCACACTCGCAAGCGCTATGCTATGATGAGCGCTATCTCACGACCTTCCCATCAAGAAGCACACCAGAGCAGTTTTCTTGAGCGTGCGCTCACCCAGCCACGCTGAACTTGGCCAGGTCGCTGTTGAGGCCCGAGATGACCATGGTGCCGTTGCCGCGCTTGACAATCTCGCCCTTGGACTTGGAGAAGGTCACGTTGACCAGCAGGTCGCTGTTCACAAAGTTTATCTCCGTGTACTGTAGCACGCCTTCCGGCATGCGCACGGTGACCTTGATGGGCTGGCTGCTGTTGAAGGTGAGGTTGGACGCGATGCCGAGGCCCTTGCCGTTGACGTCGATCGCCAGCGACTGGCGCACGGGCGCCTCTGCCTCCACCACGACTTCGTAGGCGTTGCTCGCGGGCGCGACCAGCACGTTGATAGGCGCGCAGATTGCAATCGTCTCTGCGGCCGCAAACAGGTTTGTGCGTCAAGCGTAGCCGCCCCAGGTTGTCCAACAGCGTGTTTGTCCAGCATCGCCAAATGCGCTTATCATGACTCGCAGCCGGTGAAAGTGTGCGCACCAAAGTAGCCAAAGGAATACGTCTGCACGTTGCCGCGGGTCACATTGGTGGCTGCGTGCGTGCTGCCGTGGAGCAGGGCCAGGCACAAGCCGCATAGCGCCAATCTGGCGCGCATAATGCGCGTCGCTGCCGGCCCCGCACCCTCCGCAACCTTGTCCAGGTACCACAACTGGGCTACTGGAGTGCGCAGTGCTGCCTTGAGTAAAAACGAGGCCGCAAAGGATACAGAAGGGTGTGTAGTATAAGTCCAGGGCCTGCCAGCTTGCAGGAACTGACTTGTGTCGGTCTTCCTTGATACGTATCTGCACATTGCCTGGCAGCGTAGCAAAGGGTGTATGTCAAGGCGCTGAGAGGCCAGGCATCGCTGCCGGTCATGGCATACCACAGCTGCTGGCACGTGGCGGCACTGGCGACCGCGTGGGTGCTAGCTGCCACGTGTGTGCTGGCTCAGAGCAGCGGCGACACTGGCAGCTGCAGCCCCTACGGCCCCAGGAAGGACTGCGGTGCGCCTGCCAGTATTAGCGCATGCATGCATGTGTCGGGCGGGCGGCTGCGTCACGACGCAGGCGGCGAGGCGTGCTGCATTGCTACTGTATACGAGCTGCTGACCCGTGCTGGAAGGTGGCCGCTGGGCGCCTGTGCGCGCGGGCGCCGAGCACACTCGCGCGTGCCGAGTGTGTCACGGCAGTGATCGAGGTCGCGTCCGGCGCCAGGCTACAATGGCATCACCCCGAGCGAGTGCCAGCAGAAAGGGTGCTGCTTCGTGCCGTCGGCGCCCTACATCGGCTCCGCGATGCTGGACCTGCCGGTCTGCATCTTCCCGAACAACGGCTCCAGCGCGTACAACCTGGCCGGTGACCTGACAGCCGCCGGTGCGCGCCCCAGCGCTCGCCCCGCCTGCCCCGCGTCGGCCCCGCGGTGTAGTGAGGCGCTGAGAGGGGGTCGCCAAAGCCGGGCGCCCGCCGTCCAGCTGTACGACCTGGGCGGACCCAGGTGTGCGTCCTTGGTGGGCTGCACTCCAGCTGTTCCTGAGGCGCACGCGACTTCCGCCGTAGAGCAGCGTGGCGCGCGGCACGCCCGGAGCAGGGCGCAACCTGGGGCGCCTGCGCGGCCGGCAGGCGGCGGGCAGCAGACGGCGACGCTGACGCAGGCGGCCGCCACGCTGCCGCAGCTGGGGCCCGATGTGTCGCCGCTGGCGCTGACGGTGGAGCACACGCGCGCGGACATCCTGCGCGTGAAGATCGGCGCGCAGGGCCGCTGGGAGGTCCCGCGGTCGACGTTCCCGGCCAACGTGTCGGCGGGTGCCGGCCCCTGCCAGACGCCGCCCTCCCCGCACCAGTGCACATGCCCAGACTGCAGGTCGCACGCCAGCCCGCCCGAGGCCCTCAGCAGGGCAGGGTGTCATGCATGCTGAGCATGCAGGCGGGTTTGACGCCCCAGCGCATGTGCGACCTGAAGACGTGCGTGGTGGCATACATGGTCATGGGGTGCGCGGCCGGGGGGCGCCCGCAGGCAACACCACTGGCCCCGCCTGTACGTTCAACCACACCGCGTCGCCGTTTGGCTTCTCTGTGGCGCGCGCGGGCCGGGCGGACGAGGCGCCGCTTTTCTCGACCAGCGGCTACAGGCTCGTGTTCAAGGCGCGGCGGGGCGCCGCCATGCGCCCGTGCTGCTGCACATGGCCTGCCTGACTGCCTGCGCGCGGCCCCCGGGGCCTCACAGCGGGCGGCGCCCCACGCCGGCCGCCCTGGCACTCTGTCCCGCAGCGTGCTTGGCCGTGCCCTGTGTGCGCGGCGTTTGGCGGTCGCCGCTGTTCCGCGACAGCACCCAGCGCACTCTCCACTCTCTCCACAAGTGCATGTGGTGGGCCGTGCCTGTTTTGGCCGCGCGGGGTCTGCCTGTTATGGCCCCGAGCCCTGCATGCACGCGCGCTCTCCCCGCTCTGTCCGCGCGCACACACGGCGGGCGGCCGCATGCTGGCCTGGCCTAATCAGGCGCCGCCCGCCTGATCAGGCACGCCCGCGCGCGCGCGCAGGACCAGTACCTCGAGCTGACCACGAGCGTGCCGGCAGGCTCATCGCTGTACGGCCTGGGCGAGTTCACGTCCAGCACGGGCCTGCGCCTGCGCCGCGACGGGCTGCCGCGCGCGCTGTGGACGCGCGACCAGACCGCCGCCACGCCCGACATCAACACCTACGGCGCCTGGCCCTTCGTGCTGGAAGTCCGGTCAGGCGCGCGCCTTGGCGGTTAGGGTAACAACCCTGGCAGGGTAACAACCAGGGTTGTTGCCCTGCGGCACGTGCGCGTGCGTCGTCCTATGCGTCACTCTGCGCTGCGCTGTGAGCAGGGAGTGCGGTGCCGAGGGTGGGGATGACAGGGAGGAGCGGCCTGCGAGCCTGCCTCCGCTCTCCTGGTCTCCCTATTTTGCCGACAGCAGCAATCCGTGCGACGAGACTCACGCCCGTCTAAGTCCACGCTGTCTTGTGTGAACACTCCCTGCGACTGCGCTCTACCAAGCCATGCGCCACTGCATAACCAAGGAGTTCTGCGGGCAGACGGGTCCAGCCACGGCGTGCTGCTGCTCAACAGCAACGGCATGGAGATCGTCCCCGGCCCCGACTCGCTCAGCTTCCGCGCGATCGGCGGCGTGCTCGACTTCTATATCTTTGCGGGGCCCACGCCCGCGGCCGTGCTGGAGCAGCTGACGGCGGTGGTGGGCCGGCCGTACCTGCCGCCCTACTGGAGCATGGGGCTCATGAACAGCAAGTGCGCCGGCCTGCATATCCCGGCGCGACCGACCTCAGAGCCTGCAGGCCACCTGCGGGCTGCCCTGCCTGGGGGGGGGGCCGCCTCCTCTGCAGATGTGCCACGTGACCTGGCAAGCCTCCATGGCTCGCTTTGCAGCCCTGCACTCACAGGCGCGTTTGCGGCTGCCTCGGGTGGCAGCTGCGCCTGCCGCGGGAGGGCGCGCCAGAGCATCGGCATGTACCCTAGCATAACCCTAACCCTAGCTTGACCGCCGGCCGCGGCAGGTACGGCTACGCGTCGTCGCGGCAGCTGGCGGACGTGGTGGGCGGGTACCAGTACGCGGGCATCCCGCTGGAGACGCTGGTCACTGACTCGCAGTACATGGACAAGGACCAGGACTTCACCTTCTCGCCCGACTTCTCGCTGCCGTCCATGCAGGCGCGCCCCTACATTAGCCCTAAGGAACCATAAGTTAGGGTACGTGGACAGGGGCCAGGGCTTCACCTTCTCACCCAACAACTCGCTGCTGTCCATGCAGGCGCGCCCCTGCCTCAACCCTAACATACCCTGAATCCTTGGCACCACTCCTCGACGCGTGAGCCGCGGAGGTGAGGACGAGGCTGCCAGCAACATGCGCGCAGAAATAGAGGCGGGGGGCCGGGGGGGGGGGGGGGGGGGGGGGGGGGGCGGGGGGGGGGGGTGGGGGGGGGGGCGGGGGGGCCGG